>Ga0194119_10001976_pt1 | contig 36027 bp, 31 predicted proteins | sample TA2MahC100mmetaG_FD_148620 | JGI IMG/M metagenome (GOLD analysis project Ga0194119, IMG submission 148620) | Freshwater microbial communities from Lake Tanganyika, Tanzania - TA2015018 Mahale Deep Cast 100m | ecosystem: Environmental > Aquatic > Freshwater > Lake | place: Tanzania: Lake... | reverse complement strand
GCTGCCGGTGCGCCAAGTTCTCTGGCAAGCCATCGACGACCACGAAGGCGGGCCGCTCATCAACGGCGGCATGGACGAACAGGATCAACGATCCTTCGATGCCACCTGTCGTAAACTACGCCGTTTCCTCAGTAGCACGAGTTAGCCCAAACGCCCACAGATTCCTCGGACGAGGCAAGAAAAAGGGTGGCCCATCGGCGGCGTCACCTCGCGCATAAAGACGAGATCGAAAGACTCGAGTGTCTCGCCGCCGCTGTGCGCATCGTTCCACGACCGGCAAAGATAGCGCGCAAAGTGCACCCGGTAGCCGGAATGGTCCGCGGCCCATAGATTGAGCAGATACTTGCGCCGGCGCTGCGTGCGGTAATGTGCGGCCACGTCCTCCGGCTTCTCGTGAAACACCACGCCGCCGCCGGTGGCCAGGTCCACTTCTTCGCCGCTCTTCAGCTTGCCGGGAATCAGATACCAGCCATCGTCCTTCAGCGGGCACGGTGCGAACATGTCCCAGCGTTGATCCAGCCGCAAAATAAAACCGGGAGTTGCCCAGCCCCGCGGCGCCGCGGCATCGAATCGCGCCGCATTCAGCTCGCACACGTTCAACGTCAAGGTATAGGCCACCAGAAAGAGTCCCAACAACTGCAGCGTGTTGCGCGGATTCCAGGGCTCCGGCCCGGCGGACGCTTCCGGAATGGCCAACACCGGCAAGCGCCGCGCCAGCTTCTCCCAGAACCACTCGGGCAGTAACATCAACCACCCGGCGGCCATGATGAACAGCAACACACCCAGCGCCATTGTCAGGCCGAAGGAGGCGTGCAGGCCAACAAAGAGCACCACCACCAGCGTGCGCAGCGGCCCGTTCCACCAAGGCGAAAACAAGAGCCACACCACGACGCCTTCAAGAATCATTGTGCTGACCGTGAGCACTTTGCCCAGACCTTCGAATTGCCGCAGCCAGATTCCGAGGTCCGTGGCGAAGGCATCGAGATGCAGCGCGAAGTAGACCGCCGACATTTCGCCATGCCACTCCTTGCCGCTCTTCAGCAGCGAGGCGAAAAAGAAGATGGACGCCATCTGCACCATCAGCCCGATGCAGCCGGCCGATAGATGCACGCGGCGCGGCCGGCGCGCCCGGGGACGCCAGGCATCGATGCTCCATACCTCAGACATGGAGGCAAACAAGCCCCAGAACAGAAGCAAGCGCAGCGCCACGTCGCCCGCATCGCCGATGATCGGAGATCTGGCTTGCATGGAGACCGCAAGCACCCAGGCCACCGCGGCGGCGAGGCGCGTGCGGTAGCCCGCCGCAAAGGCGAGCGCCGCCAACGCGCCCACTGCAAACAACAGGGCCGCGAACCAGGTTGAGCCGTTGACGAAAAACAAAGACGCGTGTTGCCGGGGGACAAAGCGGGCAATCATCTCCCCGCGCGGGAAGACACCGGCATCGGTATAGTGCGCCTTCATATTCATGACGCGTTCATGACGCGCGCGAGAATGTCCGCCAGAAACGTCAGGCCCAGCAAAATCCGGCCCACGGCAAGTGAGCGGACATCGAGGCCGAACACCGTGCGCATCACTGCTCAGGATAAACTGTTAGCCGAGAGGTAAACACCATGTCCGGCCATCGCCGTTCTTTTTTGCAGAGACTTTCCGCGCTTCCCGTCATTGGAGGCATGCTGCCCGCCGCTGTGGCATCGGCCGCGCCCGCGCGCCGCGACTATTTTAAAGAGCTCGGCGTAGGCACGTTCATCAACGCTGCCGGCACCTACACCACGCTCACCGCGTCGCTGATGCGGCCGGAGGTGGTGGAGGCAATCGAATATGCCTCCAAGCATTTTGTGCGTCTCACCGAACTCCACGAAGCGGCCGGCAAACGCATTGCGGAGTTGATCGGCTCGGAAGCCGCCATGATCTCGTCCGGCGCGGCCGGCGCGCTTACCTGCGGCACGGCGGCCTGCATGACGGGTACTAACCAGGAGTTTATCCGGCAGTTGCCCGACACGCGCGGCATGAAGACCGAGGTGATCGTTCAAAAGTCGCACCGCTACGGCTACGATCACGCCGTGCGCAACTGCGGCATCAAGTTTGTGGAAGTGGAAACGGCGGACGAACTCGAGCGTGCCGTGAATCCCAACACCGTCATGATGCTGTTCTTCAACGCCAACGATCCGATCGGCAAGATCAAGGCCGAAGAATTTGTGGCGCTCGGCAAGAAGCATCGCATTCCGACGATGAACGACGCCGCGGCCGACGTGCCGCCGCTCGAAAACCTCACCAAGTGGGTAAAGATGGGGTTTGACCTCGTCATCTTCTCCGGCGGCAAAGGCATTCGCGGTCCGCAAAGCGCCGGGCTCCTGCTGGGCCGCAAGGATCTGATTACCGCCGCGCGCCTGAACACCTCGCCCTATTCAGACTCGGTGGGCCGTGGACTGAAGGTCAACAAGGAAGAACTGCTGGGCATGATGGTGGCCATCGAGAGCTACTTCCAGCGCGACCACAAGGCTGAGTGGAACGAGTGGGAAAAACGCGTGAAGCAGATCGTGGACTCGGTGGGCGGCGTGAAGTCTGTGAAGGCCAGCGTGCAGATTCCGCCCATCGCCAATCACGTCCCGCACATCCATATAACGTGGGATCAAAGCGCTGTGAAGATCACGCCACGCGAAGTGGCCAAGCAGCTACGCGAAGGAACGCCTTCGATTGAAGTGACGCCTGGATCCGACGACCGCCTGACGCTCACCGTTTGGATGCTGCAGCAGGGCGAGGCTGAGACTGTGGCGCGGCGGGTGCGCGAAGCGTTGGAGAGCGCGGCGGCCTGAGGGGCCGCGTTGTGCGCCCCGGAGCGGCGCAATGAGCTGGCTCAGGAGAAATCTTCGGGCATGCTGCCCGGCAAGGTGATTGCCGCATTCGCCACTCGACTGCGAGTCCGATAGACCCGGCGGACCCTACTTGCCGATTTTGCCGCGAACCATGCCGGTGAGCCGCTTGCTCACCACCATGTCGGCGCCGTTGGACATGCGCAGGGTCCAACGCTTGCTCGAGACCGGCGAGATCTTCTGCACGTGATCGGTGTTGATGATCGTTTTGCGGTGAATGCGGAGGAACGGTGGAGCCGGCAGGCGCGCTTCAAGCTCACGCAGCGTGCGGTTGACAAGGAAGCGGCCGCGTGGGGAAGTGACGCAGACGAGTTCATCCTGGGTTTCAAACGAGATCGCATCGTGAAAATCGATCACGTGCAGATCTGAGCCGAGGCGCCCCACCACCCGCCGCAATGATCTCTCTGAGGCAGGCGTGTTCGGCGCCACGAGTGTCTCCACGGGCTGAGTGCGCCGGCGCACCCGGAGGCGTTCAATCGCGGCCGCCAGGCGCCCGGCCCGCACGGGCTTCAGCAGATAGTCCGCCGCGCCGGCGCTGAACGCATGCACGGCATATTGCTCATGCGCGGTGACAAAAACCACCTGCGGCGCAGTGCCCGCGTCCAGTGCTTGCATTACAGCGAACCCGTCGAAATCAGGCAACTGAATGTCCAGAAACAGCACGTCAGGCCGGAGGCCGTTGACGGCGGAGACGACCTCCTGGCCGCACGCCGCCTCGCCAATAACCTCAACGTCCGCGAACTGCGCCAGTTGTTCGCACAGCACCTCGCGGGCAATCGGCTCATCGTCGGCAATCAAAACAGTCATGCGGCAGGTACTCTCGCGATGTTGTCAGAAATGGGGATCGTCAACTCCACCCTGCTGCCGGCGGGACTGATGGCAATATCGAACGTGGAAGCGGTACCGTAGCAGAGCTCTAAACGCCGCTTGACGTTGACAAGCCCAACGCCCTCTCCGAACGAGCGCGCTTTCCCCGCCGCGAAGGCAGCCATCCCGGCGCCGGTATCCTCTACGCGGACCAGCAACGAGCCATGATTCTGGCGCCGCGCGGTAACCGTAATCGTGCCGCCCTCGGGGTTGGACGAGACCCCATGCTTCACGGCATTCTCCACCAGCGGCTCCAGCGTCAGTACGGGAATGGGCACGTCGCGTACATCGCCGTCCACCTCGATGGTGACGCGCAGCCTCTGGCTCAGCCGGAGTTTCTCAATTTCCAAGTATGCTTCCACCATCCGCAACTCGTCCGCCAGCGGACTGTAGGTACGATCCTGCTTCAGGTGATACCGCAGCAAATCGGCAAGATTCAAAACCGTGGAGCGGGCCGCATTCGCCTCGCGGGGAATCAGACCGTACAGTGTGTTGAGAACGTTGAACAGAAAGTGGGGCTGGATCTGCGCTTGGAGAGCCCGTAGTTCGGCTTGCGTCACCAGCCGCCGCAGTTCGCTCGCGCGAAACAGCGCCACCCGTTCGGATATCTGCGCGGCCAACCGCTCGGCCACCAGGAGATCTTCGCTGAGATACCGCCGCCCGCCGGCGCGATAGCCAAGCAACAGATATTGCACATTGTTGGCCGGGAGCCGGACGGGCACAATCGCTGCCACGCCCGCTTGTTCGAACATTTCGCGGCGGACGGGCGGCAGCTCATCCACGGCGATCGGGCCGGAAAGAGACAGATCGTTGTTCAGTTGCGCCGGGGCGGGGCGGAGTGTAGCGAGGAGGAAGCCTGCCAATTCCTGGCTGGCGAGCGCGATGTAGTCCTCCTCGTTGCTCGCGTCCGCCGTGAGTTGCTCGCGTTCCCGCCGCCCGAACAGGAGCCGCGTGAGCAGGCGCTGCAGTTCGCCGAGGATCACGACGTACAGCCACAGCAGAACCACCACCGCGACAAAGCTGAGCCCCAGTTCAAACTGTGAGGGAGGGAGGAACCCGGAACTCACCAGGAGCGAGCCGGCCAGCACAAACAAAGCCGCCAACAGCAGATTCAGCAGCACGCGCAGGAACGAATCGAGCAGCGCAAAACGGTAGTCCTGCAACAGCAGCACCAGCGCCAGCACGATGCCGCCGTGATGCAAGGCAACCTCCAGCGCCCACCCGGTGTGCAGGTTGGAACCCGTGTGGATGATCGAGACCGAGAACAGGAACAGCACCATCGCCGCACCCAACCGGGACGTGATGCGCCGCGAATTGTCCTGGCGCATCAGAAGAATCGAGGTAACCAGCGTCAGGCCGCTGAAGCTGAGCGTGGTGACGGCCAGCACGAAGCGGTGCGAGAGATCCGTGGCCAGATGTTCGATGCCATGCAGGAACACAGCCGCGCCCCCCAGCGCATAGCCGGCATAACGGATCCATACAAACTGCGGTCCCAGGGCGAGGTGCAGAAGCAGGGCCGGCAGCAGACTCAACGCCGAGGTCGCAACGGCCACCGCGACTTCGCCGCCCGGCCATTGGAACTCCCGGCAGGCCAGCACGATGAGCGACGCGAGGTTCCAGAGAAACGCAAGACCCGCGGCGCCCAGCGTCTGCCGGCTGGCGGGGCGCCGCCCGCGTGACGAGGCCGCCAGCAGGAAGTAGAGGCTGAAGGCAAAAATCAATGCCCCCACGCCGTGCCCGATCGTATTGACGAGGAGCGGCTCCTGGTTGGCAAACTCGGCGTGCGTCGGCATGCGTTAATCCTCCGGCGCCGCCCAGCCTTCACCCGGCGCGAAAACCTTGAAGCGCTGGGCGGGGCGGTGAAACAACAAATAGTCAACGAAAGCCGACGCATCGGCGGGGGTGTGCGGTGCCGTGCCGTAGTGCATCGGCGCCAGCCAGTGCGCGCCGATCTCTTCGCTGAGTTGCGCGGCTTCGGCCGCGGTGAAGTTGCCGCTCGCGCGGCCGTCAAACGGCAGCAGCGCGACGGCAACAGTGTACGGCTTCAACCGCTCTGCCAGGGTGTCGTACGGCACTCCATCGCCGGCATGATAAATGGTGCAGCCGCCACAGCGGATCAGATAACCGAGATACGGGTAGCCGCCAAGCGGGGTGTGATGCAGCTCCGGGTGCGCGGCAGGTACAGCGTACACGCGCAGGTATTCGCCGAGGCGGAAGTACTCGATGCGCAAGCCGCCGTCGGTGGTGGTCACGCGCTCATAGGGAATGCCGAGCGAGCGCGCCGCTTCGGCGGCGCTCTTGGGCAGCACGAGCTTGGCACGGGGCGACGCCGCCAGCATCGGCCGCAGCGTTTCGCCGTCAAGGTGATGCGGGTGCGGGTGGGTGGACAGAATGAGATCGGCGTGCGCGATTTGAGAAGGGTCCAGGAGCGAGTTGGGGCCGGACAAGAACGGGTCCACGTAAACCACCATGTGGCGGTACTTGATGGCAAAGCCCGCGTGGCCCAGCCACCACAAGCGCGGGTGGAGAGCCGGCTCGCGATCGATTTCGGCGATCAGCGCCGGGCCCGCCGTCACGGCGTCAACCGCGCGCGCAGGTTGCGCAAGGAACGGGCTCCGGCTTCAGCCACGGCGGAGTCCGAATCGCGCGACAAAGCCTCCAGCGGCGCCGCGGCGTCCTGCCCGCCCGAGCGCGCCAGAATCGCGGCGAGTTCGATCTTCTCCGCCTTGGTGCGTTGAGCCATGCCCGCATACAATGGCAGCCGGAGCGGCTCCTGGCGCAGCGCTTCGGCGAGGTACGCCGACGCGACGCCTTTCCAGGACGACGAGTTCAGCGAGTTGAGCAGGTAGGTGAACGGGGCGAGTTCGGTGATGGCATGCTCGCCAAGCAGCGCCGCGGCGAAAGCCATCGCCAGGCGCGGCTTCATCTTCGTCTCAGCCTCGAACGCCTGCTTCATGCGGTCTTTGTCGGCGGCATTGCCCAGGCGGCCGAAGCCTTCGGCCGCCGAGGCGCGCGTGTCGTCGTCACGGTCGCTGAGATAGGTTTCAAAATAACCCCGGCTGGCTTCATCCGGAATCATGCTGAGCGCGGTCAACGCGGAGGAGCGCACCTTTTCCGTGGAAGCGCGGCTGAGGGCTTCGCGCAGGCCCGGCAGCGCGGAACGATTGCGCAGGAGCCCTGAAGTTTCAATGGCCGCTACCTGCACGCGCGGGTTTAGGTCCTGCAGCAGAAACTGAATGCCCGGCGCCGCGGCCGCATCGCCGATCTTTTGAATTGCATTGAGCGACTCATAGAGCAGCCCGGTGTCTTTCGATTTCAATGCCTCCACCAGCGCGGGCACTGCTGGCTTGGCGCGCAACACGCCCGCGGCGCGGGCCGCATCGGCACGCACCTCCAAATTCGCGCCGCGGGCAATCAGCCACGTGACCCCGCCAATCACCTCCGGGCGGACGATGATGTAGCGTTCAATCACCTGGTCGTTCATGTCGGTGACTTTGCCCTTAACGCCGCGGCCCGTGCGCGTGAACACATTGCCGCGGTTGGCATAGCCGGGCAGGTACACGTTCACCAATCCGCCGAGCGCGCGCGATTGCACCTCGGCGTCCGCATCCTTGGCAGCGGCGAGCAGCGGGTCCAGACTCGCGGGCGTGCCAGTTTCCACCAGGAGCCGCACGGTTTCTCGGCGTACCGCTGGGTCGGTGTCCTGGAGATAGCCGGCGAGTTCGGTGATGGCGGACGCGCCGCTGCTCTTGTACAGATCGCGCGCAGCCTTGATCTTCTGCTTGCTGTCGGCTTGGGCGCAGACCAGCATGGGAAGCAACGGAGGCAGGAACAACAGGAAGGCGGCGCGTGAGCGCGAACCAGTCAGCATACTTCTATTATGCCGATGCGGCGAGGCGATTTATGTGAGCATCGACCGCAACATCCACGCCATCTTCAGGTGATCCTCCAGCAGGCCCGTCAGGAAGTCAGCCACATCGGCAGCTTTGTACTTCCCCGCGGCTTTGTCGACATCCTCGCGGAGCGAGGAAATGAGCGCTTCGTGATCGGCGAGCAGATTGGCGATCATCTTCGGCGCATCCGGATCGTCCCACTTCGGCTCGTCCAGACGCGTGAGCGCCAGGAACCCGTTGAGAGACGCCGGAGCTTTTTCGCCGAAGAAGCGGATGAATTCAGCAATCTCGTCGATCCGGCCGTCAATCAGGCCGTATTGCGACTCGAAGAATTTGTGCAGAGCGTTGAAGTGCGGTCCGGTGACGTTCCAGTGGTAGTTGCGCGTCTTCGTATAAAGCACATATTGGTCGGCAAGCGTGCGCATCAACAACGCCACCACACCGGCGCGTTGCTTGTCATTGAGCCCCACGTTGGGTTTCATGGTGTTTATCCTCCTACATGTGATGCGTGCATGCGGGATGCCGATTCAGGGACGGCGCCGGTAGATATGCGTGCCCACGGTCTGGCCGGCCGGTTCATAGTGCCGCTCCAGCCACGATTTGAGGTCTGGGTAGTTGGAGATCGCAAGCCGCGGGTTGTAGGGCCCGAGGCCGTCAGCAATCCACGTGGGCGCCATGTGCGCGAGTGCTGCGCGGTTGCGGGCGGCGAGGGCGGGGAAAGTGGCGTCGGAACGCGTCAGGTGCCGGTCGGCGAGAACGCCCGTGAGCGGTTGTGAATCGAGGAACGGCGTGCCCAGGGCAAGGCGCGTGTAGACGAGGAGATCGGGCCGGTAACCCCACACGAGGATCGTGTCACCGGGCTTGGCGCGGGCCGAGAGGATCTGCGCGGCGGCGGCGCTGTCGCGGTTCATCGCTGTGTCGGCCCACGGCGCGCCGGGTTGCACGGCCAGTTGCATGAATCGGGCTCCGAAACGGATCGTGGGGATGAGGAGCACGGCCAGCAGCACAGCGCGCCAGCGTGGCCCCACGGTGGTAAGCCCGCGCGCTCCCGCAAGGCAGACAGGTGGAATCAGCAGCAGGTAGTAGCGCGGCGAAAAGCGGAGCCCCAGCGTAACGGCGGCAAACGCCAGCGCGATCCAACCGAGCAATGCCACGTTCCGCTCACGCCGGAGGCACAGCATCGCGCTTACCACCGCAGTGGCTTGGAATCCGCACCAGGACAGTGTGCGCACCAGGCCCTCCCAAAGCGGCGCAACCACCGGTGTGTTGCGCGAGTAGGCGGCGCCCCATTCCCAGACCTGCTTCCATTGCTGCGGTCCGTCAAAGCCCAGCACCGCCACGGCGAGGCCAGCGAGGGAGCCCGCGAGCGACGCCATCCAGCCATGGCGCGGCCCGGTGAGCAGGAGCGGCGCAAAGACGATCGCCTTGCCGTTGAAGCAAACCGCCAGCCCCAGCAACGCGCCGGCCGTGATGGCGTGGCGGCCGGCCAGCGCCAGCATCATGCCAAGCACGGGCGCCAGGCAGAGCAGATCGGGCGCCATCGCCATGACTGAGGCCGGCACCCCAAAGGTGAGATAGAACGAAAGCAGGGCGGCGGCCCAGACGCCCTCGGTAGGCGACCACCAGCGCCGCGCCAGCGCAGAGGCCAGCCAAGCGCACAGGGTGACATACGCGGCTCCGGCCAGCCGCAACGGCCAGCCTGGATAGCCGCCCCACAGCAGATACAGAGCAGTGCTCAAAGGGGGTTTGTCGAACTGAAAATCGGCATATAGGAGCTTGCCGTGTTCGAACCTTTGAATGGCCGCAGCTGCCGGATAGGCTTCTTCCACCCACAGGATGCCGCGATGGGTGAGACGGATGAGGAACAAACCAAGCAGCAACGCCGCCCAGGGAAGTACGGCGCGCAAAGGGCTCATCACCTTAACAAATATACCTTGCAAGGCGGACCCGCCTCGGCCCAATACGAGGCGGGTCCGCCGGGTTGGCGGGGTTAAGCTGCTTTGCCGAAAAGACGATGGAAATCGTCCCGCGGCTTGATTTCCGCGGCGCTCAAACGGGTGCCGGTGGTGAAGTACTCATCCAGCGGAAACAGCGCATAGGGCTGCAGTTCCCGGTAGATGCGTCCCAGTTTTTCTTCAATCCGGTAGACCCGGTGATAGAAGTGGCCCTAGTCGATGTTCAGACGGCGCAGCACATCCGCCAGTCTGCCCCCAGCAGGTAGTGGAAGCGGAAGATTTCGTAGTCGTTGCCACTGCCCGCCACGGTGAGCGCGCGTTTGCTGACCAAGTGAAAGTCCGCCACATACTCCTCCTCCTTCCAGCTCCAGAAGTAGCGGCGGCCCGAGGCGCCCGGACCCCGTTCGAGGTTCGCCTGCGGGATATGCTTGTCCTTTTCCAGGCATTCCCGAAAGCGCGTGTAGCAGGCGTGAAAGATGCCCCGTAAAACACAATTGCACGGCGTTTCTTCGCCGTTGCGGCCCTGTGCCGTGCCCACTCCATGACAGTGAACACAGTGACAACCAGCCAGAGCCAACGTTTGCGAGCGATTCCAGTCCGTATAATAGGCAGTGCCTCCGGCGACCGGCCCGTGAGTCGGCCGCCTGTCGTTTATGATGTGGAAGAATGCCCTCGGGGCTATGCCCTGCTGATTGCGTCCACGACGGCTCCGGCCGGTCCGGAAGATGTGATCGGCCGCGCCATGGCGCGCGTGGGGTGCCATATCGAAAAGTTCTTAGCGCCGGTTGAGCCAGGGAACCTCCTGCTGCTCGGCTACAAGGACGACGTACCGGTCGTCTCGGCTCCGGGTTGTTTCCGCTCGGCCCGCAACAACGTGGTCGACCTCGTGCTGCCGCCGATGCTTTCCCGCTACCGGCTTTCCGGTTGGGAGCTTGCATCGCTGGGTCACGGCGGACTACTCGGCTAACACTGTTCCTCTGAACGGCGCCGGCATGGGAAGGCGCCGGGCGTCAAGCCACACTCCGACCGTGGCTTGGCGCCGGTTGCAAAGCGCCGAACGCGCACCCCCAGCAGCGTTCGGCGCTCTTTTTTTGTTTCTGCTACCCGCCACTCCCGCGTATCCTTGTACTGATGAAGATCGCGCGTGTCGGCTCCTTCCTGCTTTCCTCCCCCATGCCCGAGCCGGTGGTGTTGCCCTACTGCGGCGGCATACGCACCATCGTCAAGCGCGATGCGATGCTGATTCGCGTCGAAGCAGAAGGCGGGCTGGTGGGATACGGACCCGGGCAAGGCAGCCTGGAGTTGCACCACCGCATTGAGAAGACCGTGGCACCGTTTCTCACGGGCCGTTTGCTGGCGGACCCCGATGCCTTGCGCGTGCAGTTTGAACTCGCCGCCGGCCGCGACGCCGAACTCATGAAGGCCTACTGCTGCGTGGAGGTGGCGCTCTACGATCTGCTGGGCAAGGAGTATGGCGTTCCGGTGTCGGAACTCGTGGGCGGGCGGCTGCGCGAGACGATGCGGCTCTATGCCAGCGCCGGCATGTACCAGCCGCCCGAGGCATACGCCGCCGAAGCCGCGGGCCTGCAGGCACTGGGCTACAAGGCATATAAGATGCGCCCCGCGCTGGGGCCGGACGATGACCTGCGGACTGTACGTCTGATGCGCCAGGCTTGCGGCGACGGCATGGATCTGATGGTGGACGCGCATAGCTGGTGGCGCATGGGCGACAAGAACTACTCCGCGGAAACGGTGGACAAGCTGGCCGCGGCGATGTCTGAGTATGCCATTACCTGGCTGGAAGAACCGCTGCCGCCGCAGGATCACGCCGCCTACGCGCGGTTGCGCGAAGCGGGCGCGGTAGCCGTGGCCGGCGGCGAGCACGAGCCGGATGAAGCCGGATTCAACGACTTGATTGGCGGTACGTGCGTTGACTATGTGCAGATGGACGTGGTGTGCCAGGGAGGTTACACAACCGGGCGGCGCGTGATCGAATCGGCCGGTCGAGCGGGGTTGCGGTTTGCGTTTCATTGCTGGGGTACGGACCTCGAAGTGCTCGCCGCGGCGCACCTCGGCATCTGCTTTCAGGATCATGTCGCCGAGTGGCTGGAATATCCGGTCTACACCACGCCGCGCCTGAAAACCATGTACCCGTTCCCGCTCGCGCAGGCGATTCTGAAAGAGCCGCTGGCGATTGAGGGCGGCATTCTCACGGTGCCGGGCAAGGCGGGTCTTGGCATCGATGTGGATGAGTCGGCGATTGAAAACTACCCGTGGATTCCTGGTCCCTGGTCGTTCTTTGAACTGCACTCGCCGCCGGGCAAGTTTGCGGTAACGGGCGATCACAGTGTTCCCTGGGCGGGCTAGCATGCTGTTGCTGCCGCTGCTTCCCTTGAGCGCCGCGGCGGCGGCATGGGCCGTGCGCGGGCGCTCTTCGCAGGTATTTGCGCCGTCGGTTTGGCGAGGGCCGTCCTCGCGGCGCGCCGTCGCGCTCACCTTTGACGATGGGCCCAGCGAGCGCACCCCGGAGTTACTCGAATTGCTGGCGCGGCACGGCGCGGCCGCCACGTTCTTTCAGTGCGGGCAGAATGCCGCGAGGCTGCCGGACTTGGCGCGTGCCGTGGCGCGCGCGGGCCATGCCATCGGCAATCACACCTACAGCCATCCCGGGTTATGGCTGCGGTCGGCCGCGTTCATTGACGATGAAGTGGGCCGCGCGCAACGGGCGCTGACGGAAATTCACAGCGTGGCGCCGCACCTGTTCCGCGCGCCGTACGGAGTGCGCTGGCCGGGCCTCGCCGCCGCGCAGCGGAATCATGGGTTGACCAGCGTCATGTGGTCCACGATGGGCCGGGACTGGATGGCGCCCGCTGAGGAGATTGCGCGGCGTCTCGATCGCGGCACTCGTCCCGGCGCGATTTTCTGCCTGCACGACGGGCGGGTGCTGACACCGAACCCGGACCTCGCGCCACTATTGGCCGCGCTGCGCACGGCGCTGCCGCGGTGGCGCGACGCGGGCTACGAGTTCCTCACCGTTCCCGCGTTGCTCTGGGGCAAGCTGTGACATGCTAAACACCATGGCAACTCCCTGGCAGTTCGAACAACTCGACCCCGCGTATGGCAAAGTAACCGAAGGGCCGGTGTGGAACGGCGAGTTTCTGTTGTTCACGCGCATTCAACAATCGCGCATCATGCGGTGCGATCATGCCACCGGCGCGGTGACGGTGTTCCGCGAGAACACGAACCACTCGAATGGCCTGGCCTACGACGCGCAGGGACGGCTCATCGCGTGCGAAGGCGGCGACCAGGAGAATGCCCGCCGCGTCGTGCGCTACGAGCATGATGGCGCGCTCACCGTTTTGTGCGCCGGCTTTGACGGCAAGCGGCTCAACATTCCGAACGATGTGGTGGTGGACGCGCGCGGCCGCATCTGGTTCACCGATCCGTTTTATGAAGGCGCAGCCGGGTCGTGGAGCGCTGACCGCACGCATCAGGACCTCGACCACGAGTCTATCTTCCGCCTGGACCCGCACGATCACGGCGCATCGTATACCGCGGCGCGCGTGACGTTCGATACCACGCGCCCCAACGGACTGCTATTTTCGCGCGAGCAGCGGACGCTCTACGTGGCGCAAAGCGGCCGCCGCGCAGACGAAGCCCGCCAACTTCGCGCGTACCCGGTGAATGACGAAGACGGCTCGCTCGGCTCGGCGCGCGTACTGCATGACTTTGGCGAACATCGTGGCATCGATGGCATGCGGCTCGATGCGGCGGGCAACATCGTGGCCACGGCGGGTTGGGAGATCGGCGGACCCGGTCCTTCGATCTACGTCTTCTCGCCGGATGGCGAGGTACTGGAGCGTCACCCGGTGCCCTGCACGCGTCCCACCAACTGCTGCTTTGCAGGCCCGGATCTTTCGACACTTTATGTCACCACCATTGAGGGTTTCCTGTTCCGGGCGCGGACCAACCGCCATGGGTTACCGCTATTCCCGCTGTAGAGTCTGGGGCGGCCCGGCGAGCTTGAAGACCGAAAGAGCACTGAACAAAGAACCGGCCTGCTGGCGCAGGCCATTGGCAATCGTGGCGGACTGCTCGGCCATCGCTGCGTTGCCCATCGTGGCGGCATTGAGTTCATTCATCGCATCCCTCACAGAGTTTGCACCCACTGCCTGCTCTTGGGCAGGTACATTGACTTGGCCGACCAGATCGGTGACGTGATTCACGGTGGTCACCACGCAGTTCATCGTGTCGCGCGCCCGCGCCGCCAGGACGCCGCCGGCCTGCACTTCCTCACTGGCGGCGACGAGGAGAGCGCGGATTTCCCGCGCGGTTTGCGCGGATTGTTGGGCCAACGCCCTGACTTCCGATGCCACCACGCCGAATCCCCGGCCCGCCGCCCCGGCCCGTGCCGCTTCCACCGCGGCATTCAAGGCGAGAATGCTGGTCTGAAGCGCAAACCCGTCAATCATCTCGGCCGCCTCAACCACCGTCCGAGTCCGGAGCTCAATCTCGCTCATCTTGACCATCACCTGCTTGACGGCCTCGGCACTCTCCAGCACCGCGGCGCGTGCCGCCAGCACCGTCGAAGCGCCTTGCTCGGCGGAGTTGCTTGCCATCTGGATCCCGGCGGTTACCTTGTGGAGCGCCGCCGTCGTTTGTTCGAGCCTGCGGACCTGCTCGTGCGCCCGCGTGGACAGTTCCTTACTACCCGCCGTCAGTTCCTCCGATCCCCTGGCGACCACACCGCTCGCCTCGCGCACCCGGCCGATTAATGCGGCCAGCCCCTCCTGCAGGCGAGCCATCGCCGCCATGACACTGGTCCGGTCGCCCGGTCTAACCTGAACCTGGATCCCCAGATCGCCGCCGGCGACGGCCACCTCGCGGACCTGGGCCGGCTCCCCGCCCGTGGCGCGAAAGACCCGCCGAATCACCCAAACGCCCAGACCACCGAGCATCACCAGCGCGGCGGCAAACAGCACCGCTACCCGCGCAATCAGAGCCCGTTGGCCTTCCTGTTCCTCCGCAATCGCCTGGTTGGAAAAAGACTCCGCGAGGGTAACGGTCGGGTCTACACTAGCCCGGTGGGCCAGATAAGCCGCGTTGGCGGCCCCCAGTGCCTCTGCCACCGCTACCTTGTTCGAACCGGCCGCCAGCACCTTGCGCGCTGCAACAAAGAAGTGCCGGGCGGTCTGGTGCTGCTCTCCGAGCAACTGAGCCCGCAGAGTTGACGGGAGAGCAGCCTTTTCCCAGTACTCGACGCGGCTCCGACACGCCTCCGAAAGCCTGTCTAAGGCAGCCTGCGCCGCGGCCAGATCGAGCGACCCGTCGGAGAACATCGAAAGCGTCAGCCTCGCCTCCACCAGGTATAAGGGAGGAGGCGGTATGTCAGCCGTAACGTCCTTGGCCATTAATGCCCGCGCAATGGTGCTTCGGGCTTGCTGGAGCCCAATCGCATTCACCACGCCGAGCACTACGATCATGAACGCCGCCGCGGCCACCATGATGGCCAGAAGCGCACGAAGGGATGTGGTTGAATTGGTTTCCGCAGCCCGCATGAACATTGATCCCACGTTGCCTCATCGGCACGGGCCGACGGAATGTGATCATGAAGCCGCTGCGTGAACCTCCGGCGGCGTCTCCGCGCCAATCGCCACCAGCATCGCCGCCAGTTCCGGCAGGCCGATGACTTCCACACCCTGGCCGATCGGATAACGCTCGGTTCCGGAGTTCACCAAAAAGCGGCGGTCAGGCTTTACGTCGCCGCAGGCGATGAAGAAGCCCTTGGCCGGGCGCGACCCGGTGCCGTACTTCACTTCAATCGCCCAGCGGCCGTGGCCGGGGATGTCGAGGAACAGGTCAATCTCCGCACCCACGGCGGTGCGATAGAACGCCGGCACCGTGAGCGGCGGCGTGGCGCCCAGCAGGTTCTCAATCACGAAGCCTTCCCAACTGTCGCCCTGCACCGGGTGGCCGAACAACGCGTCACGATCCGGAATCCCCAGCAGCGCGTGCACCAGACCGCTGTCGCGCACGTACACTTTGGGTGACCGCACCAGCCGCTTGCCCGCGTTGACGTGAAACGGCATCAGACGGCGCACCAGCATCAGGTCCACCATGAGATCCATATACCGCGCGATGGTCTTCCCGTCCACGTCGAGCCCCCGCGCCAACTGCGCGGCGTTGAGCAGCCCGCCCTGGACATGTGCCAGCATCGTCCAGAAGCGGTGCAGAGTGGTGGCGGGAATGCGCGGCCCGAGTTGCGGGATATCGCGTTCGAGGTAGGTGCGGATGAAGTCGCGCCGCCAGTTCAGGCTCGCGGCGGCCGAAGAGGCAAGCAGGCTTTCCGGAAAGCCCCCGCGCGCCCAGAGATCGGCATGCTGTGTGGCGGGTACTTCGAGCACATCGAGCCCCTGCATCTCCACATACGCGATGCGCCCGGCCAGCGATTCGGACTGTTGCAGCAACACGTTCGAAGCCGAGCCGAGCAGTAGAAAGCGGCCGGTGGTGCGGCCGCGCCGCCGCCCCGCGTCGATGAGTCCGCGGAGGGCGGCGAATAGTTCGGGCATGCGCTGCACTTCGTCAAGAATCACCAGCTTGTGCTCGTTCGCGGCGAGGAAGCTCGTGGGGTCCGGCAGGAGTTTTTCGCGGTCTGCGAGGGCCTCTAGGTCGAGGTAGACGCTTGCGTCCGGGCCAAGCGATGCACCCAGGGTGAGAGCGAGCGTGGTTTTGCCGATCTGACGGGCTCCCAGGAGCACGACGGCCGGGGCGGCGCGCAGGCGGTCACGGACGGCAGCTTCGGTGCGCCGGGAATACATAGCTTGATTTTATGGCACAAGACTCCATGATTGCAAGGTTACAAAACTAGCATTGTAAAGATGGAGATCAATTCCATAATTGTAATGTTTGCATATAAATGTATGAAAAAATTAATCTTATTAGTCTACGTCCTACCAGTTAAGCCGCACCGCGAACTGAATCCGGCGCGGATTGCGAGCTGCCGTAGGCTCCAGAAACAGCGGGTCAATTTGCTCGGTTGCGCCCGCCCGCTCCCAGCGCGCCCCGGTCGACAGGCCCGAGAACTGGGTCTGATTCAGCGTGTTGTAGGTCTCAAACCGGAACTGCAGATTCCAGCCCTCGCGCACCTTGAAGTTGCGGTACATCGACGCATCGTGATTCAGAAAGCCGGGGCCGCGAAACGTGTTGTTGCCCAAGTCCCCGAACTCGCCGCGCTGCGGTGCGCGGAAGCGCTGGTCTGGCGGCGCGGCGGCGTCCGTCACCACCAGACGCGCGGCCTGCGAGGCAGTGCCTGTAATATCGGCGCCGTTCACCAGCGTGTAGCCGGGCGTAAAGGCCGCACCGCTCTGGCCGCGGGCGATGCCCGAAACCTGCCAGCCGCGCAGCAGCAGATTGCGCTTCCACGGCATGGTCCAGTTGTAGTTGATCGCTACCCCGTGCGTGCGGTCGTAATTCAGCACGCCATAGTTCCAGGAGCGCGGCGCGAAGAACGGCGACACGGTGAAACCGTCAGTGGGCGCGGTGCCCAGCGCCTTCGAAAATGTATAGCTGGCGCCCCAGTTGAAGTTGCGGCTCATGCGTTGCGTCCGGCGCGTTTGAACCGAGTTGTAGTTCGACGTGGCGGCAAACTCATAGAGGAAGATGTCGGCGTAGCCTTGCAGTGGGCGCAGGAAGTTGTTGGGCAGCGCATTGGCGGGCCGCGCGGGGTTGCGGTTTTCCGGGTTCTTGTCGATGTGCGTGGCGTGGATGGGCACCGCGTTGATGTTGCGCTGCCAGAGTTGATGGCGCGCGAGCGACCCGACGTAGGATAGGTCCACCATCAGCGTCTTGCCTACTTGCTGCTGCACGCCAAGGCTGAAGTTGTACGTAGTGGGCATCGGATTATCGCCGAAGATGGCGCGCGTGGTGGCTGAAGGCGCCAGCACGCCAAGCCCGCTGGTTTCCGCCAGCCTGTCGAGCGTGCCGTAGTAGACCGTGGGCGTGAAGATCGACGGCGGGTTGGGCAGCATGTTGTAAGTCATATTGCCTTGGATGCGATCGAAGAACATGCCGGCGCCTCCGCGGATGGCGGTGCGCCCACGGCGGAACGGATCCCACGAAAAACCCACCCGCGGCGCGGCCATGACGGGCGGCACGGAGTAGAGTCCGCGCGGGAGCCCGCGGTCGCCGCCGCGCAACATGCCGATGGCGGGCGTGCCGGCTCCCGAGGCGTAGAGCCCGATTAAACCCTCGCTGAACGTGCGCCCGCTGGTGGAATATACGGCGACAGTGCGGCGCGCGGAGTCGAGCGCGGGCCGCAGCAGCACGGGCGCCCGTGCCGGGTCGTAGGCATCCGGCGAGAACGTGTAGAGTTGGTTCAACCGGTCGTACGTGGGCTGGTTCATGTAGAAGCGCACGCCGTAGTCCACCAGCAGTTTGGGCTTCACACGCCAGGCGTCCTGCGCGTAGAGCTCAAAGTTGGTGAACATGTACAGACCGCGCGGGCGCGCCGTCGCTTCGGTGTGGGAGTTGAACGACCCAAGCAGCGCGTTTGAGTGGGCGAAGTTGGAGTCGTACTCATTTAGCGCCGACACGCCGAAATCGAGCGTGCCGCGCGTCACCGCGTTGGCCGACTGGTCCTTGCGCGCCCGCCCGTAGTAGACCCCGAACTTGAACGTATGCGTGCGCCAGACCTTGCTGACGTTGTCCACCAGCGACAGGATCAAGTTGGCGTTGTCGTACGGCACGCCGTCGCTCATGTTCACGCTGGCGGCATTCTGCACGCCGCCGAAACCGAAATTCGGGATGTAGTTCGCGGCATTCAACGACGGGTTCCACTGCGGGATCTTCAGGCCCAGCTTGCCACGGTCCACTTTGTCCGGATAGAGCGGGTAATACCACAGCCGGTTCTGGCTGACGCCGAGCGTGAGTTCATGAAACACCGTGGGCGACGCCGCGTGCACCATGCGCAGCGTGGCGCCGCGGCCGGGTTGCTTGAATTCAATCGGCGTGAGCGGTACGCTCACGCCGCCCGTCACCCACAGGCCCCAGGACACTTCCTGCTGGTCTTTGGTGTTTGACAAGCGCAAGTAGGTCTGGAGTTTCGAAACCGGCTGATAGTCGAGCCGCACAATTTCCGTGCGCCGCGGATAGCCGCCGCTCAAGACGGCGATGTGATTCCACTGGTAGCGGCGGTTGGCGATCGGGTCCGCGAAGTTGGGCGAAGGAAAGACGCCGAGAACCTTCTGGCCCACCGGATGGATGCGATTAGCGGGTACGATGGCGCCGGGGAACGGCAGCTTGGTGTTGTTCGCATCGCGCTCGGTGAGCGGGTCGCGCACCACGCGCAACCGCCCGTTCGTACCGCGATAATCGGAAAAATCGCCAGCGCGCTCGGCCGCCGTGGGCACGGTGACGGTGCGCGTGTCGTACTCAACAAACTGCCGCTGAAACTCCTGGCTCCAGAAGAAGAACAGCTTCGAGCGGTCTCGATTCCAGCCCCCGGGCACATACACCGGACCCGACACCGTGTAGTTGCCGATGTTGTAGCGATACGGCGGGCGCCGTACGCCGCGCTGGTTATTGAAGAAGTTGTTTGAAGAGTAGCTTTCGTGGCGATGGAACCAACTGGCCGAGCCGTGAAACTTCTTGCCGCCGCCGCGCGTGATCATCGTAATCGCGCCGCCCGAGTTCCGGCCATACTCGGCGGCGTAGTTGGACAGCAGCACCTTCACTTCCCCGGCGCTTTCCATGGACGGCATCGAGTGCACGCCGCCGTTGGATCCTGTGTCGAGCGAGGGCACCCCGTCCACCGTCACGTTTTTCGAATTGCTCCGCCCGCTGACAATATAGATGTCGTTGGTGGAGGTATTGGACGGCGCTTCGCGCCCGTCGCTCAGGTCAACCACGCCCGGCAGCAAGCCCACCGCGCCCGCGGAGCGCCAGGTTCTGCAAATCCTCCTGCGTGATGGAGCCCGACTTTTCACTCGACCCAAGTTGCACCTGCGCGGCCTCGGCCTCGACGGTGACGGTGGAAGCGGTGTCGCCCACCTGCAGCGCGAGGCGGCCGAGCGAGCGCTGCTCACCGGAGTTCAGCGCAATCGAGGTTTGTTCATACTTGCGGAAGCCCTTATGTTCGATCCGCAGCGTATACGCGCCCGGAGTAAGCTCGGGAAACGAGAGGTAGCCCGTGTCATTGGTGGTGGTGCGGCGCACAAAGCCGGTCTCGCCGTGGCGCACCTCAATGGGAACCGCGGGAATCACCGCGTCAGCAGGATCGGTAACGGTGCCGGAAAGACCTGCCGAGACATTCTGCGCAGCCAGCGGCGCAGTTACCACAACGGACAGACTGAAGCAAAGAACACCCAATCGCATCTGAGGAAAGTATACAGCCCGGAAAGCCCGATCGCTCAAGCTAGAACTTGCTTCACCACCACGCCGCGCACACCGGTGACGCGCTGATTCATGCCCTGATAGAAGTACGTGAGCCGCGTGTGATCGAGCCCCAGCAGGTGCAGCAGCGTCGCGTGCAGATCCGACACATGTACGGGCTGGTCAACCGCGGCAAAGCCGAGATCGTCGGTCGCGCCGATAGCTTGCCCGCCCTTCACGCCCGCGCCGGCGAGCCACATTGAAAAGCCATGCCAGTCATGATCGCGGCCCGGCTTGCCCACGCCTTCACTCGTCGGCGTGCGTCCGAATTCGCCGCCCCACAGCAGGAGTGTCTCGTCCCACAGGCCCGTGGCTTTCAAATCCTCCATCAGCGCGGCGATGGGTCTGTCGGTCTCGCCTGCGTGCAGGCGGTGATTCGTAATGCAGTCGTTGTGGCCGTCCCAGGTGTCTTCAATGTGGCCGCCGCCGGAGTAGAGCTGGATGAAGCGCACACCCTTTTCGAGCAGCCGCCGCGTGATGAGGCACTTGCGGCCGAAGTCCGCCGTGAGCCGGTCGTCGATGCCGTAGCGGGCGCGTGTCGCCGGCGTTTCCCGGTCAAGATCCACGGCGGCCGCCGCTTCGGTCTGCATGCGGTAGGCGAGTTCGTAAGACTGCGCGCGCGCGGCGAGTTCGTTGTCCTGCTGATGCGTGCGGAGATGCTCCGCGTTCAGCTCCTTCAGCAGATCGAGTGAGCGGCGTTGCGTCGCGCCGGACGCGCCGGCGGGCGGCTTCAGATCGAGGAGCGGCGCGCCGGAGCTGCGGAACAGCGTGCCTTGATACGCGGCGGGCATGTAGCCGGCCGTCCAGTTGGACGCGCTACCGATGGGGCCGCCTCGCGGATCGGTCATCACCACGAACGCCGGCAGGCTTTCGTTGCCGGAGCCGAGGCCGTACGTCACCCATGAGCCCAGCGCGGGCCTGCCGATGAAGATGCTCCCCGAGCTCATCTGCAGGCAGCCGGAGGCGTGCGCGGCGGTGTCGGTCTGCATGGAGCGGATCACGCACAGGTCATCGGCAAAGCGCGAGGTGTGCGGAAACAGATCGCTGATGGGCAGGCCGCTTTTGCCTCTCGGCTTGAACTCGAAAGGCGATTGCATGAGGTAGCCGATCGGCCGGCCGTTCGAGCCCACGGCGAGTTTGCCCGAGTACGGCTTGCCGTTCTGGCGCGTGAGTTCGGGCTTGGGGTCGAACGTATCCACCTGGCTGGGCGCGCCGTTCATGAACAAAAAGACGGCTTGCTTGGCCTTGGCGGCAAAGTGCGGATCCTTGGGCGCGAGCGGATTGACAGAAGCAGCCGGCGGCGGAGCAAACGCAAAGCCGTCGCGCGCGAGGAGATCGATGAGCGCGAGCGACGAAAAGCCGCCGCCGGTCTGCCAGAGAAAATCTCGACGGGTACGCATCGCGGGTCTCCTTTAATCCGGGTAGACGAATTCGTTCAGGTTCAGCACCACGCGCGCCAGTTCTTCGAGCGGCTCGGCGATGAGGAACTTGCGCATGGCGGCGAGTTCACTGGGCGACGGCGGGCGCGCGAGCGCAAGACGCCACGCAAGGTCAATCTGCGCGTCGGGCCGCGGGCCGGCTTCTTCGCGCAGCCGCGCTGCGAGGTGGCGTGCCTGGCCTTGGATAAACGCGCCGTTGAACAACTGCAATGCTTGCGGCGCGACGGATGTGGTGAGGCGTTTGGGCGAAGACCGCGTGGTGTCGCACACGTCGAGCGCTTCCATCAATGGCACCATCAACGAGCGCTTCATGATGTAGTAGATCGCGCGGCGCGATGCGGTGGTCTCTTCAAACGGCTGCCAGATTTTGTCGGGGTCGCTGGAGCCTTCGAGCGCTTCCTGGGGGATCAACGGGTAGACGAATGGCCCGTGCAGCGCGGGATTCAACTTGCCGCTCACAGCCAGCGTGGAATCGAGAATCGCTTCGGCCTCTAGCCGCCGGCGGTTCTGGCGCCACAGCAGGCGGTTCTCCGGATCCTCGGCGGCGTAGCGCGGGTTGTCTGTCTTGGCCATCCGCCACGTGTTGCTCTCCAGGATCAACTTGTGGAGCCGCTTCATCGACCAGCCGTTGTCCATGAACCACACCGCTAGCCAATCGAGCAACTCGCGCTGCGCCGGCCGGTCGCCCATCTTGCCGAAGTCGCTCGCCGTGCGGACGAGGCCTTCGCCGAAATGCCATTGCCATACGCGATTGACAATCACGCGCGCGGTGAGCGGATTGCCGCGCGAAGCCACCCACTGCGCGAACTCCAGGCGGCGCCCGGCGGTGGGTGCGAGCGGCTGTTGTTCTTTCACCAGCACCGCGGGCACCACGGGCGGCACTTCCGGACCAGGCGCCGTGGCCTTGCCGCGGATGAGAATGTGCGTGGCGGGCGGCTTGGCGGCGTTGTCCCAAATGTAACCGCGCGGCAGATCGGGAACGCCTTGCGCTAGGCGCGCGATGTCGGGCTCAAAAGCGGCGAGTTCGGAGTCCAGCGTGCGTTGATAGTCACGCACCAGCTTGTGTTGCTCGGGCGTGCGGGACTTCGCGTCGGCGAGAAACGCGGCGCGCGCCAGTTCCGGTAGCGCCGTGGAGCCGCCGCGTGAGAGCCACGCCCTCCGCAGTGTGTTGCGCGCCTGGGTGATGCGGCGCTCGCGTTCGGTCCATTGCGCCAGTTCCTCGCGCGTGCCCACGGGGCGGTCCCGTTCCGTGCGGCCGTTACGCGGGCGTTCAAGGAAATTGAACACCGCCACCATGCCGTAGTAGTCGCGAGTGAGAAGCGGTTCGAACTTGTGGTTGTGGCAGCGCGCGCAGCCGAGCGTCAGGCCGAGGAAGGCTTGGGACGTGGTGCTGACGATGTCGTCGAGTTGGTCGAAGCGGTCTTCGGCGGGGTCAGCAGGCTCATCGTCCCACGGGCCGAGGCGCAGGAAGCCGGTGGCCGTCATCGTCTCGGCATTGGCATCGGGCAATAAGTCGCCCGCCAGTTGTTCAACTACAAACAAGTCAAACGGCTTGTCGGTGTTGAACGCATCGATCACATAGTCGCGGTAGCGCCAGGCGTGGGGCTTGACGGCATCGCGTTCGTAGCCGTTGGTGTCGGCGTAGCGGACTACGTCCAGCCAGTGGCGCGCCCAGCGTTCGCCGTATTGCGGGCGGCGGAGGAGCGCATCGATATCGAGTGGCGCGCGCTGCTCGGCGAGCGAGGGCGGCAAGCCGATGAGATCGAAGTAGGCGCGGCGTCGAAGTTGTGCGAGCGTGGCGGCGGGCGACGGCTGCCAGCCCTTGGCTTCGAGCTTGGCGAGCACGAATGCGTCGATGGGATTGCGCACCCATGCGCGATTGCGCACCGCAGGCACGGCCGGGGCGACGGCCGGATCGAAGGACCAGTGGCGCGGCTCGGCTTTCTTCGTTTCTGTTTCCGTGGCCGACGCCGGATACACCGCGCCTTCGTCGATCCACTTTGCCAGCAGATCCACTTCAGCAGCGATCAGGCGTGGACCGGCGGGCGGCATCACGAACTTGGGATTCTCGCCGCGCACGTAACGGATCAGCAGGCTCTGCGAGGACGCGCCGGGCGCGATAGCAGGCACGCCGCTTTCACCGCCGGCCAGCGCGCGGGCGCGCACGTCCAGCCGCAACTTGCTCATCTGCACCTTTTCGCCGTGGCAGCCGAGACAGCGCGCGGCGAGCAGCGGGTGCACTTCGCGCTCGAAGTCCACGGCGGCGGTCGCGCTCATCGCCACCAGCGAGATCCACATCCAGCGCAACATGAACTCCCTAATCGCCCTCCCACCACAATCGCGCCGACACACGTACGGTTTCGCCCGGGGTGCAATCTGAAATCTTGGGATCGGAATGCAGGCACGGGCAGCGGTCATTGCCCCACACGCGATGGCAGTTCTTCCATTCGGTGATCAACCGGCGCTTGCCGTCCGCCGACGCCACCGTGGCGCGCGGCGTGGTGAACGTCTTGTTCGCGTTGCTTTGCGCATGGAAGCCGCGGGCGCGCGCCAGCATCACGCACACTTGCGAGCGCATCGCCGTCAAGGGCTGCTTGGAGCCGTTGCGCAGCCACAGGCTCATGCGCACGGCCGGGCCATCGAGCTTCACTTCCGCACCGAAAGCCACTTGGTCCGGTAGCGTCCATTCCGAAGTCAGCGAACCGTCCGCGTGGCGCGTCCAATCGCGATTCGGAATCGTAACGTTCTGCTCGTCCCACACCGACGGAATGTGCGATGCGCGAGGTAGATCAGTTTGCCGTTCGTAAAGATCGCCTCGGGTACGTCGATCACGGCGTAACCGGAGTCGGCCCAAGGCAGAAACAGCGTGGCCTTCGTGCCGCGCTGCGGCGCCACGGCGCCTTCGAAAAATCCGATCCGAGGATGACGGCCGCCGGGATACGGTGCGAGTTTGGGTCCGCGGATGGGAGCGACGAAAACCGGCAGCGGGGCGTCGTCCGCCGTCACCAGCTTCGCTTCGGTGGCGCTGTAGCTGTGCTCGGCGAGATTTAATCGCCAATAATTGAGGTCCGCCCGCGTCGCCTCGACTTCCGGCGGCTGCGGCAGCTCGACGCCGGGCTTGGGCACGCGCCAGCGCGACGTGAGCAGCGGGTCCGCCGGGGAGCTCGGTGGGTAGAAACCGTGTCACGACGCGCAGCGCCAGCACCGTGTAGCCTTCATTCTTTAAATACTCCATGTAGCGGCGGAACATATCGGGCGGCGTGTGCACCCAGGGGTGCGCGGTGTCGGGCACGCCGTGGAATTGCAGCACGCAGATGCGGCCCTCGCATGCCTCGGTCAGCACTTTCACGAAATGCTCGAACGTCCAGTCCGGATACGCGTCGCTCGTCGTTGGAATCAACAGCGGATGATGCCGCGCGGGGTCGCACGCGGGGCCAATCACCGGCTTGCCGTACTCCACTTCCGGCTGCGCGCCGCGCCGTGCGAGCCTGATGCCGTGCTTGCGCAACACCTCGCGTGCTTCGGGACCAGACGAATTGCCGCACCATGCAAAGCTGATGGGATTGGGTACGTTTACGCGGCTCAGCTCCCAGTCGACGAGTGCGAGTTCGCCCTCCAGGCGCGCTGCGCCGCGAGGCGTGGAGAAATCGGCGTGCGTCCACGAGGGGTTGCCAATCTCAAAGCCCATCGCGTGAATCTCAGCGATGTCGGCCCACGTCATGAAATTCGCCGTGTCGTTCATCCAGCGATGTGCGACGAAGAACGTAGCGCCGAAGGCAAGTTCACGCAGGAGCGGCGCGACGAACGTCCGATGTGACTTCACGGCATCGTCGAGCGTGAGCACCACCGTGCGCGGGGGGATGGCGGCAGCGGCCAGGAACGGAGCCGGCAACAGAGCGGCAAACTGGCGGCGGCGGAACACTCGGTCAGTATACCCCCATCCGTATACCTCCATAGGATGCCGCAGATTGGGTCCGATCGAGCTCGCGGAAGGGGCTGTAGTTGGCTACTTCATCACCATCGCCAGGGCGTGACGCGGGTTCTGCGCCGAGTCATCCATCAGCTTCAGCAGATCGGCCAACTGCTTCGTGATGCCCGCGTCTTCCGGCACGGGTACGTTGCGCACGTTCACCCGGAGTTCGGCGGCATCAGCGGCGCGGATGATCTCGGTGTGCTCGCCCAGTGGATAGTCAAGCGTCACGTCAGATATGTCGCGGGCGGCCAGCGTGTCGCGAATCAAGTCGGAGGCGCTGTAGAGATAGGAGATCAACTCGCCGGGACCGAGTTGAAACGGTTCGATGCCGGGCAGCTTTACCAGGCACTTGGCCTCCACCACGGCGGGCGCGAGTTTCAACGCGGCTTCGGTGCGCTGCTTGCGATCCGGCAGCGTGGGAATGGCGGCGGAAGTGAGCTCGGCCAACGCCTCGGTATCGCCGGAGGTGACGTACTTTTCAAACGCCGGTGCGACCTTCTTTTCGTAGGCGTCGAGATCCACCAGCACCATGTAGGTTTCCAGGTCGCGAGGTTTGTTGCCCGCGCCGGCTTTCGGCTGAGCGGCTGCGGGCGCGGCAGGCCCAGCCTCAGCGTCAGGTTTGCTCCCGCCGCAAGCGGTCAGCAGCCACATGGCCCCGAAAGCGTAGATCAAAGAACGAGGGGACAAATCACTCTCCAGTATGGAGGAAAATGAGCCGTCATTGGCGGCGTGTGGGCAGCCGCGCGCCTGCTTCGCGCTTCCAGGCGTCGAGCCGCGCCTTCATCGTCTGCGTACGTTCCGGTTCAGCGGCCGCGACGTTGCGTTGTTCGCCCGGATCCTCGCGCAGGTTGTATAGCTCCAGGCGTCCGTCCTGCTAGTATTCAAGCAGCTTCCAATCGCGCGTGCGAATCGCGCTCACGGGCTTCGTCGTTGGATCGTAGTGCGGATAGTGGAAGTACAGTTCGTTGCGATCGGCTTGTGCGCGCTCACGAGTGAGCAGCGGTTTCAGACTCACGCCGTCCTGCGCCGTCGTAGCGATGCCCGCGGCTTCGCAGAGCGTGGCGAACAGATCCGCGGAGACCACGGGCTCGGCGGACTCCGCTGCAGGCTGCCTGACTCCCAGCCACTTCACGATCAGCGGAACGCGCAGGCCGCCTTCATACAGCGATCCTTTGCCGGACCGGAGCGGCGCGTTGTTCGTCACCGCCTTGCCGCGGAATTCGTTGATGAAGCCGCCGTTGTCGGAAGTGACAATCACGATGGTGTCGCGGTCGAGTCCAAGCGCGCGCAGATGTTCCAACACGCGCCCCACGCTCTCATCGAAGCTCTCCACCATGGCCGCGAACGTCGCGTTTTGGTGCCGCATTTCCGGCCTGCGCTTGGCCTCGTACTTGGCTACCATGGCGGCCTTGGCTTCGATGAGCGTGTGCGGGGCGTGATGCGCGAGGTAGAGGAAAAACGGCTTCCCGCCCGCCGACATGAGATCGATCGATTTGATCGCTTCGTCCGTCAACCGGTCCGTCAGATACTCGCCCAGCGCGCCGCCCGCCAGTCGCGTACGCAACTGGTTCAGGCGCATTGATGACAAGCGCTGGGCAGTTCTGGTGTTCTATGGCGCTCGTCAGCTGGAATTTGCCAAGAACAAGAACGCAGTCGAAGTGAGCGGTATTGCAGCTGTTCGTAGTGCGCTGGAAACGCTACGTAAAGCGGTGCTGGCTGGCGAACTGGGTGCGCAGATAAGCGCTGCTGCTGAATCGCTGAAAAAGGGCTTCAAGCACTAGCTGCCTGGAGTGTATAAGCTTTCTGTGCGTATACACACGGTTTTGCCGTTGATTGATTGATGGGCAGGCAGCTATAACTTCCGGCGAAAGATTCTGTCATGCTTTGTCGCTATGGGAACTAATTCTCGATATTCCATCGTATCTGCGAGATTCAGTGAAAGCGAGTACCAATGCCTACTGAAATACGCTGAGGAGAATGGTTTTGAGAACCTTGGCGAACTGATGCGGCACAGCGTGAACTTCATCATCAGTTCGGCTACACCGAGTGTAAGAGAATTGATGGGACAGCTGGAAAGTCGCGTGGCGAAGCTGGAAGCAGTAGTGCTTAGTCACCCGCAATCAGCAGACAGTAGCAATACGGTAAAGGACTAGCTAGTCAGTGTTGCGGGTAGTACAGGCTAATGTTACGCACAGCAGATATTGGGTGCTAATTCGCAATACGCATGTGCAAAGACAAGGAGAACGTCAATGACAAAGAAGATAATGTGGGGCTGTGGCGGATTATTCGGTGCAACTGGTCTGCTAATGATGATTGCCGCTATCGTACTCAGGGAGCCTTCAAAAGATGTGCAGAAGCAGCAAGGTGGCACTGAGACGCAGTCTGCGAAACAGGCTGAACCGAAGGCGACGCCGGCAGAAGAGGCTCAAAGGGAAATATATGAGCAGCGTCAGCTCGCGGAACAGGATGCTGCAAATGAAACATCTAATGCTGGCAGTCGGGAGAGGCGAGATCCCCTCGATGCTATCGACGGAGTTCGCTACACCGCAACAAAGTTACCATGCTACTTCAATGGTGGCACCTATGTAGTGTTCAGTCGCCAAAACGGAGAGCAATTGGTGCTAGGGGGTCAGGTTCAGGAATCTTCGGCGCGCTCATCATTTTCGTTTCAAACGCTCAACGACAGCGAAGTTTTTTATAAACAACAGTGGTTTGCCAATGAGGCAGTAGAGCGATTCCTCAACGATGCGAATGCCATTTCGAGAGAAAATCTCTCCAGGATAACCATGGAAAGCAGTGTGGTTTGAGCGGGAGAGGCAAAGCAGTTCGACACTGGAACCGTGTTCCGAATTCGAGTTGCATGCAGTGGTCGTCGGTGCTTGCTGGACTTCGAGTGCTGTGCTAAGCTTCTGAATGCTGCGATAAAGCTGGCTGAATGGCGAAATCGGCAGACGCAACGGACTTGAGCAATTTGAGCACCAGTGTAGCGATGCATTGTGTGAATGATGTTAAATTCGGCGAACGCTTACGAGCGGTCAAACGCTTGCTGCTAACGCCGAGCCAAGCCAGTGTGCAACGCACTGGAAGGTGTAGAGACTTGACAGCATCAGTCTCTCTGAGACTAAGACAAAGTCCAGCTCACAAACAACTTCGGTTGGTAGCGAAAGCTATAGTGAGATGAAAATCCGTTTTCCCGAAAGGGGAGTGTGGGTTCGATTCCCACTTCAGCCACCAAAATCTCATCCTGCGCAGCACAACGTACGCGTCCGGCTAACCCATGGCAACCGCGCTCTTTGAGCGGGAGCGTTTCAAGTGAGCGTTACGGGGTTCCGGGTTTCCAGTTGGCGTGGAGCAATTCGTCGAGCGCGTTGACCGGATGCGCCCCGATGCGGCCGAGCACGTCGCGCAGGTAAGCCCACGGGTCGATCTTCAGCCGCTGGCACGACGCCATGAAGCTCGTCAGCACCGCGGCGGTCCGCCCCCCGCCGTCGCTGCCGAAAAACATCCAGTTCTTCCGTCCCACCGTGATGCCGCGCAAACTCCGCTCCGCCCCGTTGTTGTCGATCGCCAAATCGCCGTCTTCGCTGTAACGGCACAGCGCCGCCCAGTTGGTCAGCGTGTAGGATATGGCCATCCCTTCCGGACTCTTCGGCAGCACGCGCACCCGCTCGCGCTCCAGAAATTCGCGCAACTCGGTCAGCACCGGGACGGCGTAGCGCTGGCGCATCGCCAGCCGATCCTCGCGCCCGAGATCCTTGGCGCGGCGCTCGACCTTGTACAGCAGTCCTATATAGGCCAGCGCCGTCGTCGTGCCCGCCAAATCGCTTGAGCGCGCCTCATAAAACTTCCGCCGCGCATGCGCCCAGCAGGCCACCTCCACCAGGCCGCGCTTCGGTTCCTTGTACAATGCGTCGTAGCCGCCATAGGCGTCGGCTTGCAAATATCCCCGATACTCCTTCAGAAATCGCTCCGGCCCGTCCCGCTTCCGCGTCGGCGTGTAGTCGTACACCGTCGCGCTCTCCCCCACATACGTCCAAATCCGGCCCGTCCGCGTTTTCGCCAGTTCCGGATCCAGCACCATCGCCGGTGTGTCGTCGGTCTGCACCACCTTCGTGGCCAACGCCCGCGCCTTCAACCGCTCATATAGCGGCGCCAGCAGCTCCGCCGTCTGCCGCATCCACCCGCACATCGTTTTGCGCGAAAGCTCCGCGCCATGCCGCCGGAAAATCACTTCCTGCCGGCGCAGCGGGCAATGATCGGCATACTTGCTCACCGCCACCTGCGCCAGCAAACTCGCCCCCGCCAAACCCTTCTCGATCGGCTGCGCCGGCTTGGCCGCCGTCTGCAACGCCCCACCGCACGAGCAGCCGTACTTGGCGCGCGCCTCTTCGATCACCTTCAGCGACGCCGGCACGTACTCCAGCCGCTCGCTGACTTCTTCGCCGATCCGCTTCATCGTCGCCGCGCAGTGCGGGCACGCACGCTCGGCCTCGCTCAATTCGTATTCGATCCGCTCGCGCAACAGCGTCTTGGGCAGTGGCCGCCGTCCGTGGCCCCGCCGCTTCGGTTTGTCTCCCGCGCCCGTTGCCGGCGGATCGTTCTGGTTGTCCGGTTTCCGCTCCTGATCCTGTTCCAGTTCGGCGATGAGGTCTTTCACGTCTCCGTCGCTGGCTTCCAGTTCCGCCGCAAACAAGAACAGCTGGCGCTCGTCCATCTTCTCCCGCTTCTGCCCATGACGCCATTTCAGAAGTTGTTCCAGGATGTTCTGAATGCACCGGTAACGCCGCTCGTTCTCGTCCAGCCGCGTGGCCAGATCGACCACCATCCGCCGCAACAGTTCGCTGTTGTCCGGCAGGTTGTTGGGATCGATCTTCACAACAAAAAGTGTACGTTTTGTTTGATGAAAATACCAGAGAAAAATGCGTTTGCACTCAATGTTTATACGGCTCTCAAGCGAGGCTCAAAAGTCGCGTTGCAACGGCTGCACATAGCGTTTTCGCCGTTTTGCATTCTTCAGATCGATCCCCTCCAACAGCGCGCTCAGCTCGCCCGCGCTCATCTCCTTGCGCCCCGTCCCGGCAAACGGAAACGCGTACGTGCCCGCCTCCAGCCGCTTGGACCACAGCGCCCAGCCGTCACGGTCCCAGTAGAGAATCTTCATCCGGTCGGCCCGTCGGCTGCAAAACACCAACAGGTGTCCGGCCAGCGGATCGATCCCGATCCCATGCTCGGCCAGCATCTTCAATCCGTCGAAGCCGCGCCGCATGTCGCACGGCGCCGTGTACAAATACACACGCACCGCCGCCGGCAGTCCGATCATGCCCCCGTCGCCAGCGCCTTCAGCACCGTCCGCAACGACGTCTCCTCCACGCCGCTTGGAATCCGCAGCCGCCACCCGCGGTCGAGCAGCAACTCCAGCGCGCCCGCGCCGCTCTCCGGCCGGGCTTCGCCGGCCGCGCGCACCAGCACGAAACCCGCCTCCGTCGCCTGCCGTTTCCCCTTGCCGGCTTCCGACTTCAGAATCCGCCGCCAGCGATAGAACTGGCCTTCGTCGACATCGTGCTTGCGGCAATACTCCCGGGTCGGCAATCCGCTCGCTCCGGCCTCGCTCACGATGCGTCCCCATCGTTGCCGCCTCGCCGCCATTCCCGTCTGATTCCCTGCTGAGTTCATGCTCCCAGTGTGCGCGCCTGGATCAGATTTTGGAAGATGGGTTCACAGGACGCGTACGCACAACCGCGCTATTCTTCGTCGATGTTCAGGCGAAAGTGCTGATTGAGACTGTGATTGTTTGCAACATTGCGCCATTTGGCATAATGCTTGTCAATCATATGGATTGAAGTCCGGCAATTTTGCGCGATGTCAGCGACTGCTACCCCGCGCTCTAAGCTAAAGCAGATGTAGGTGTGGTGCAGCCTGGCTAAATCTCGCTTTTTGGGCGGATTGTCGTTGGTGTAGCGCAGTTTGGCGTCGTCTAGCAGCCTGTTGAATGCGTCCTTGTGATAGTGCTTGAACGCCAGAGCATCGCTCTTGTGCCAATCAGCACCCAATCCATGCCTGTCCACGCAGCGCATAAAAGCTCTGTGCGCAGTGAAGTAGGTTCTGCACACACCGCTGGTGCTGCGCTTGCCTTTGATGTTGCGGATGATGAGGCAGTCATGGAAGTAGCGACAGCGGTGGAAGCGCATCGGCTCCAGCGCGCGCTTGGGCGCGTCGCCGAGAAAGCGCGTCCAATCGAGCTTGCCGGGGAGCGGCGAGTTGTCCAGCGGCTTCGAGATATTCCAGTGCCACTGCGCCTTCACCATCGACACGCGGCCCAACACGCCCTCGTCCACCAACTTCTTGGCGCGATGAATGGCCGGCGCGCTGCGTCGCTGCATGCCGATCTGCACCACTTGTTTGGACTCGCGCACGGCACGAATCATCTTCACGCTTTCTTCGAGCGTTTTCGACAGCGGCTTTTCGGCGTACACATCCTTTTTCGCCGCGACGGATGCCAGCAACATGGGGCAGTGATGATGGTCCGGCGAGGCGATCAACACAGCGTCGAGACCCTTCTCCTCGGCCAGTAACTCGCGATAGTCGCCGTAGACCTTCGCGCCGGGCGCGTCTTTCTTCGCCTCCGCGACGTAGGGCTCATAGACGTCGCACAGCGCCACGCACTGCGCGCCCAGCTTCTGAAACACGCGGCTGACGTACCGGCCGCGCCCGCCGGTGGCGATGACGGCGTAGTTGATCTTTTCGTTGGCGCCGAAGGCGGACTGCGGCACGAACAACGGGGCGGCGGCGATGGCAGCGGCGCCCGTGGACAGAATTTCGCGGCGGCGTGGCAGCGGGTTGCCCATGGCCATACTCTATACCTTGCGGGCCGGCTTGTTGGCTCGGAAAATCACGAGGGCTACAGCAAAGAGCCCTCACCTGCGGGAACTCAGTAGCCTGCCACTTTGCCGTCGCCGCGGCCGTCCCAGGCGCCGGCGAGCCACGTGCCGTCGAGCACGATGCCGTTCACGTTGGCGACTCCCGAAATCGAGTCGATGGTGTGGCCGCGCGATCTGAGCAACTCCACCGTATCCGGCGAGAAGCCTTTTTCAAGCATCAGTTTGTCGGGCATCCATTGATGATGGAACCGTGGCGCGTCGATGGCCTCCTGGATATTCATGCCGTGGTCCACCACGTTGAGAATGACCTGCAGCACGCCGGTGATGATACGCGAGCCGCCGGGCGCGCCGGCGATCAGGCGGAGCTTACCGTCTTTCACCAGCATGGTGGGCGTCATGGACGACAGCGGGGTCTTCTTCGGCTGGATAGCGTTGCCCTCGCCTTGAATGAGCTGGAACATGTTGGGCACGCCGGGCTTCACGGCAAAGTCGTCCATCTCGTTGTTGAGCAGGAAGCCCAGCTTGGGCACCGTGACGCCATTGCCGAAGCCGCCGTTGATCGTGTAGGTAAGCGCAACGGCGTTGCCCTGCGCGTCGACGATGGAAAAGTGCGTAGTCTCGGTGGGCTCGGCGCCGGGCGCGGGCGTACCGGCTTTCACTTGCGCGGAGGGCGTGGCGTGGTCCGGATCGATACCGGAGCGAAGGCGGCCCACGTAGTCCGCGGCGAACAAACCACGCAAGGGGACTTTGTGAAAGTCCGGGTCGCCCAGGTGCTCGGCACGGTCAGCGTAGTAGCGGCGCATGGCTTCGGCCAGCATATGAATGGCGCGCGCCGAACCTGGGCCGGTCTTCTCATAGCCGGAACCTTCCAGCACGCCCATCATTTGCAGGATGCCCACACCACCGGACGACGGCGGCGAGATAGCCAGCACTTCATACCCTTTGTAAGTGCCCTTCAGCACGGGCCGTTCGATGGCTTTGTACTGCCGGAGATCTTCCTGCGTAATGTGGCCGCCGTTGGCCGCGCACTGTTCGGCGAGGATGCGCGCGGTTTCGCCCACGTAGAAATCGCGCGCGCCCCGTTTGGCGATGCGGGCGAGCGTGGCAGCGAGCTCGGGCTGGCGAAGGCGGTCACCCATTTCAAAGAAGCGGCCGTTGTTGAGAAAAATGCGTTTGGACTCGGGAAACGGCTCAAGGTCCTTGGCGTTGGCGCGCAGACTGCGGGTGGCGTGATCGGAGAGCACGAAGCCCTGCTTGGCCAGCTTCACGGACGGCGCGACGAGCTTGGACCACGGGCGCGAACCGAACTTCCGATGCATGGCTTCAAAGCCGCGCACAGACCCCGGCACGCCGGCCGCGCGCCAACCGGCGACCGAATCGCGCGTGGGATTGCCACCTGGGTCCAGATACATGTTGCGTGTGGCCGATAGCGGGGCGCGCTCGCGGAAATCGAGGAACGCCGTGCGGCCGTCCGCCATGCGGATGAGCGCAAAGCCCCCGCCACCCAAATTGCCCGCAACAGGGTAGGTGACGGCGAGCGCGAAGCCCACGGCCACGGCGGCGTCCACCGCGTTACCGCCAGACTTGAGGATGTCTACCCCGGCGTCCGCCGCGTGCGGCTCCTGCGCCACCACCATTGCCTTCTTGAAACGCACTGGCTGGCGGGCAGAGACGAGCGTGGCGGCGGCGAGGAAGAGTACGAGAACGCGCATGGTCATTTCAGTTTAGCGGCCGGCCAGCTTGCGTTGCGCGCGCGCAAGCTGGCCGGTTCGATTGACGGCCCGGCGTTACCGGTTCCGGTTGACGTGCTGAACGGCGATTCGTGTGACTTCCGCCAGATACGGCGCGCCACCGGTCATGAGGTTCTCGCGGGTCATGTATTCGACCGGAACGTCGGGCAAGACTCCGACATTTTCGACATAGTTCGACGTCTTGAGGTCCGGCGAAACGATCGGGCTCTTCCGGTTCATCAGGCTTTGCGTCACGCGGGTCACGCCTTAGGTGTAGGCTCCCACGGCGACATTGACGACATTTCTGCCGGCTCCGTTCGTGCGGCTGCCCACGATGATGGGCTTGGTGTAGGCGCCAGGCAGCGGGTCCAGATCGAGTGTCAATGCAGAGAACGGTAACGGACCAGTCATGCCGCGTTGCTCGGCATTCGCTTTCCGCAAAGCGTCGAGGAGCGAAGTCAACAGATTGATCACCCATTCAGGGGCGTTTTGCGCACGCGCGGACTGTAGAGAGGAGTCGAACTGGAGCACCCAATTCTGTGTGGCGCGTACTTCGAGCCCGATCGTGCGAAACGGCACCGGCGACAACAGAGAGCACAACGTATCCACGTAGAACACCAGCCCGCCGGGATTGCGCATGACGTCGACGATCAACCCGTCCGTATTCTGTTGCATGAAAGCAACCTCACCCGCAAACTCGACGATCGCCGTGGTAAAGGGGTCGTTCGAGATCGGGAGCGGTATAATGAAGCGAGTGCGAATATAGCCAAGCCGCACACCGTCCGCCGTAAACGTCCCACTGAAAAAGTTGTGCGTGGGCAACTGGCCGCGGCGTTGGACGAACCCCGCCGGGCGCGCATCGAAAATCGGAACCCGTGAGCCAGACCGTAGCACGGCCTCATGATCGACCCTCACATTCCAGAGACTCAGGAGGGGGCGCATGTAGTCCGGCGCGCCCGGCCACTCGGTGGCAAGCGAAGCCCTGGCCTGCACGCTGGCCTTCCGATCGGGAACAGGGCCCACCGTGCGAATCGGCGTCCCGCTCTTCACCCAAGTCATCGTATACTCAGCCGTGCCGCCGCCCGCCCCGGATCACAACCTTCGCCTCGTCTCCGAGGAGCACTGCCTTGGGCCAGGCATTCTGCGGGCGAATCGTGAGCCAGTTGGCCGTGGAACGGCGCCGCGGCACCGCGTGAGCGGCTGAGTTGAACTTCAGCATGCCGTCGAGCGCGGTCCCGGCTGCAATGCCATCGACCGAAACGAGTTCATCCCCAGTGCCGAACGGATGCCCGGCCATCGGAAGCAGGGTCCGGTTGATTGAGTCGACCAAAATCTTGCCATCGTAAATGTCGACAGTGAAGCCGAGTTGCGCAACGAATTTGGTAGGCGGCAGATAGCGGGCGTGTGAATCCTGCATCGCGGCCACGTATTCAACGAGGACTTCGTAGTAGTCGAGGTCCGTCGCGGACTTCTGCACACGTTCCAGCCACGCCTTGATGTCGAGCAAATCGTAGTTGAGGCCTTCTTTTTTCCACTCGTAGAAGCCGTACTGCTTGGCGTAGAGCGCCGCGAGAGCGCGGAAGTCATCCACTTTTTGCTGGGGCGTCAACTGGGCGGACAAGCAGCCTGCGGCGGCGGAAATCAGTAGGGAAAAGGATAGTAGTCTTCGCATAATTCTAAACAGACGCAACCTGCGCCCACTAATGTACTGTAATGGAATCCGCTTGTAATAATGGCAGCCAGGGATTCCCGCGCCCTGGTGATCTTTCGGAGGATGTCTTGGCCGTTGGCTTTCCATTTATATGGCTTCGGGGTCTCGGCGCGAACGGCCAGAAATTCCTCGATGGCGTCAATCAGTTCGCGGACGCTCTGAAAGCTTCCGTCACGGATGCATCCGTTGGTGAGGTCGGCAAAGAACCGCTCCACCATATTCAGCCACGAGCTACTGGTCGGCGTGAAGTGCATTTGAAAGCGCTTATGCTTTGCCAGCCAAG
>Ga0194119_10001966_pt1 | contig 36121 bp, 38 predicted proteins | sample TA2MahC100mmetaG_FD_148620 | JGI IMG/M metagenome (GOLD analysis project Ga0194119, IMG submission 148620) | Freshwater microbial communities from Lake Tanganyika, Tanzania - TA2015018 Mahale Deep Cast 100m | ecosystem: Environmental > Aquatic > Freshwater > Lake | place: Tanzania: Lake... | reverse complement strand
AGATGATCCCGGCCTCCTCAGGGCGGCCCGGCCCGGGCGACAGCAGCACGCCGTCGGGGCGCAGGGCATCGGCCTCGGCGAGGGTCACCTCGTCGTTGCGCACCACGATCGGCTCGGCACCCAACTCGCCCACGTACTGGACGAGGTTGTAGACGAAGCTGTCGTAGGAGTCGATGACGAGCACCCGTGCCATGCCGACCAGCCTGCCCCGTGCGGCACGGTTCGACCAACCCGTTTCGACCGGATCGTGCGATCCACCGCGAGCACGATTCGCGACGGTGATCCGTCAGGCTTGTGTCGTTGAACTGGGGACCGACCCGACCACCACGCGATACGAGGTTCTCTTCGACTCGGCCTTGGCTCGGATGGTGAAACGACCCGACGCCGATGACGTGCCGGTGGCCACCTTGACCCACTTCCCCCCGGCCCTCTTCTGGAGGGTCACGCGCGAACCCGCCGTGGCGCGACCGCTCGCGGTGATCCTGCCCGCAGCCTTCTTCACGAGCAGTGTCGGCGCGGACCGCTTCGAGTCAGCGACGGTCGATGCCGTGGGCGCCGCGGTCGAGACCGACTGGGCGCTCACCTCCAGCTTGCCGTATTGACCGCCGAATCGGTGCCTTCCCACCCCGCACCAGAAGTAGAACGTGCCCGCCGAGTCCAGGGTCGTGGAGTACGTCTCGGCCGAATAGCCCCCGATGCCTCCACCGGTGCTGTCGGACGTGCCGCTCGTGATCATCGCGGGTGCTCCGGCGGTGCTGGCTGTGGGCGACCCGGGCTCGGGGCCAGAGCTGCTGATCGGATCTCCGCAATTCCAACCGTTGATGGTGGTGCCGACCTTGCAGAAGATCACGTTGTGCCTCCCTGACTGGTTGGTCAGCGTGATCGTGTCTCCGACGGACGCCGTGACCGGATTGATCGCGGTCACCACGTTGCCCGATTTCGAGGCGGTCACCTTGTTGTTCACGAAGAAGCAATAGGTTCCCTCGGGGATGGCCGAGCTGCACGCGGCAATCGACGTGTCGTTGCCGATGACGACGATGGTGGCGGCCCGGACCGGGGGGGCGAACCCCGCGGTGGCCACGATCATCGTGATGGCGCCGGCGAGGGGAATCGTTCTTTTCATCACACCCCGGAACCTACGCCGGTTTTCGTAGTATCACACCATGGAACAGGTCTTCGACCTCCCGGCCCATCCCCTGTTGGTTCACCTTCCGGTGGTCGCGGTGCCGGTGGTGACGATCGCTCTTGCATGGTGGGTCCTCATCCCGAGACAACCCGAGGCTCTCGCACCCACCGCGACCATCCTCGCCGTGGTCTCTGGGGTCGGGGTCCTGCTCGCCTCTTCGAGTGGGGAGGCGCTGGTCGAGGCTCTGCCGTACCTTCGCGACGAACCCGGTGTGCGCGATCACATCGCATCCAGTGAGTCGGCGCAACTGTGGGGCGTGGTGACGATGGTCTTGGTGGTCCTCGGCTTTGTCGCGCGTCGGTTCGTCGATCGTGTTCCCTCACTGCGGGGCATCGGCCGTGCCGTTCTGGCTCTCGCCCTCGTGGCGAGCGTGACAACCTCGGTGTTCACCGTGCAGGCAGGCCACAGCGGCACCAAGGCACGCTGGATCGACATCCAGATCCCCTCCGACTGAAATCGGCCGCGGCGAGTCGAGCGCCTACACTGGCGGGCGTGGCAATCATCAAGAAAGGCGGCAGGGTGACCCCAAAGGGCGGACACGCCAAGCCCGCCCACATGCGCGCAGCAGAGGAGCAAAGGGTCGAGGCCAGCAGCCGGTACACCCCGCCCGTTCCCCAGTACAAGAAGCAGAGCTCCCCGTGGGTGGCCTGGATGATGTTCGCCCTGATGGGCCTCGGAGCCCTCGTGATCCTGCTCTATTACCTGGGCGCCGTGCCCGGTGGTCGCAGCAACTGGTACCTGGGAGTGGGTCTGGTGTCGTTGCTGGCAGGTTTGTACACAGCGACGAAGTATCACTGATTCCCCCGCGAACCCGGTGTGCGAGTGCGCAGGCTGGAATCACACACCTGTAGTTACGAACAGCACTGTCCACAGGATGTGGACGAACCCCACACCGGGTGTGCAGGACTGGGACGGGGTGCGCACCGCACCGTGCGAACTATTCGAAACGGGGCGCCATCGGGTCCATGTCCTCCATGCAGTGCCTCGGTGGAGGTGGATCCTCGTCGGGTGCCATGGTCACGCGCACCTCGGTGCCACACACCGAGCAGCGGTAACGCATGTCGATCTTTCGCAGCTCACCGCTGGGAGGCGGGGGCGGCAGAGCCGAGGTCATGGACTTCAGCATCCCGAAGCCGACCTTCCACGTGACGCGCAGGATCAGGAGCCCGATCGCCACCCAGACGATGGTGCCGAGGTCGGGCATGGGCTCTAGCCGAGACGCTCGATGATGCAGGCGTTGGCCATGCCCCCACCCTCGCACATGGTCTGGAGGCCGTAGCGACCACCCGTGCGCTCCAGTTCGTTCAGCAGTGTGGCGAGCAGGCGCGTGCCGGATGCACCGAGGGGATGTCCCAGAGCGATCGCGCCACCGTTGGGGTTCACCGTGGACATGTCGGGACGCAGTTCCTTCTCCCAAGCGAGCACCACCGAGGCGAATGCTTCGTTGATCTCGGTCCGGTCCATCTGATCCATGGAGAGACCGGCGCGCTCGAGCACCTTGTGTGTCGCTGGGATCGGCGCGGTCAGCATCAATTGCGGGTTCTCCGCCGCGAGAGCGAAGTTCACGAATCGCGCCCGTGGCGTGAGACCCAGCTTCTTGGCCATCTCCTCGCTCATGATCAGCGCACCCGACGCACCGTCGGTGATCTGGCTCGAGTTGCCCGCGGTGACGCGGCCGCCCTCTTCCTCGCTGCGGAACGCCGGCTTCAACTTGCCGAGCGATTCGCGCGTGGTGTCGCGGATTCCCTCGTCGCTGGTCATGGGCTGGCCCTCGGCGTCGGTGATCGGGATGATCTCGCGATCAAAACGGCCCTCGGCCGTGGCCTGAGCCGCCAGTGTCTGGCTGCGCACCCCGAACGCGTCCATGTCGTCTCGACTGATCCCCCACTTGTCGGCGATCATCTCGGCCGAGATGCCCTGGGGCACCAAACCGCCGCTGGGTGCGTAGCGCGCTGACACCATCGGGCCGAACGGCCAGCCGAACTTGCCGTCGGCCATGGCGGAGCCCATCGGCACTCGCGTCATGACCTCGACACCCGAGGCCACCACCACGTCGTAGGCACCGGCGATGACACCCTGTGCGGCGAAGTGCGCGGCCTGCTGGCTGGACCCGCACTGTCGATCGATCGTGGTGCCGGGGATCGACTCGGGAAGACCCGCGGCGAGCACCGCGTTGCGGGCCACGTTCAGCCCCTGCTCGCCCACCTGCATCACGCACCCGGTGATCACATCGTCGATCAGCGCCGGGTCGATGTTGTTGCGCTCGACCAGAGCCTTCAGGACTTGCGCTGCGAGGTCGACCGGGTGCCATTCCTTCAGGCGACCGTTGCGCTTGCCGAGTGGGGTGCGGATTGCATCGACGATGACTGCTGTCTGCATTGGATGGTCCTTGCTGTGTGTGGGATGTCCCGACCGGATCCCGAGTCTGTCACGGGCTGGTTGCGGCGGCGAAGTGCGCGAGTGCCTCGGCGCGTGTGGTGTGTTTTGCCAGCAATGCCCGGGCCGGCATCACGAGGCGCGGCATCGAGACCCCCAACACACCGGTGAGCCGGTCGCCGGCGAAATAGGCAGCGCACCACGAGCCGGTGGCCGGATCGCCCGCCACCACCTCGGCGGTGGTCGCCGCAGTGGCACGGCCGAGGAATTGGATGCGCGCCTCGAACTGGTCGCTCCAGAAGAACGGCACCGTCACGAAGTCCTGTGGTGCCTCCCCCCGCACTCGTGCGAGCAGGTTCTTGGCCGCGGCAGCACCGTGCTCGGCCGCAGTCGTCCAGTGCTCGACGCGCATGTCGGGCTCCAGATCGGCGAACAGCCGGTTCGGCCAACGGGCAACATCACCGGCCGCGAACACTCTCTCGGGACCAGCGCACAGGAACTGATCGCACACGACGCCGTCGCCCAGGGTGAGACCAGAGGTCTCGAGCCACTGCGTCGCGGGAGCGACGCCGATCCCCACCACCACCACATCGGCCGGCACCACCTCGCCACCGTCGAGTCGCACTCCCGACACGCGCGACGTTCCCTCGAGACCCGACACGCGCACACCGCAGCGCAGGTCAACGCCATGGCGCCGGTGCACATCACCGATCGCTCCACCCATCGCCGCCCCGAGGCCGCGCACGAGCGGTGCCTCGAGACCCTCCAACACGGTGACACGACATCCGCGTTGGGTGGCGGTTGCGGCCGCCTCGAGACCGATGAATCCGGCACCGATCACCACGACATCGCCCGCGAGCTCCCCACGCAACCGTGTCGCATCATCGAGCGTGCGCAGCACGTGCACACCGGACATGGAGCCGGGAACCGGGATCGTGCGCGCGATTCCTCCGGTGCAGATGATGAGACCGTCGTAGGACATCTCCGAGCCGTCGTCGAGACTCAGCCGGTGAGCAGTGGTGTCGAGGGCGGTCGCGACGACCCCGAGACGCCACTCGATCGCCAGAGCATCGAGCATCTCCTGCTTGCGCAGTCCCACCCGGTCGGTGTCCCATTCACCCGAGAGGAACTTCTTCGACAACGGAGGCCGGTCGTAGGGCATGTGAGTCTCTGCACCCACCATCACGATGTGGCCGGTGAAGCCCTCGGCGCGCAGGGTTTCCGCGGCACGCACGCCCGCCAGTGATGCACCCACGATCACGATCACTGTCGCATCGCGCGGGGCTCCGACTGGAAGAGAATTGTTCACTGATCACAGAGGCTACGAACCGCGGGGGCCGACTTCCCCTCGGTGCATTCCGGTGCAGAGCCGAGCGCCGCCCCGCAATAGGGTGCACGACATGAGGATCACCCGGGACACCGCCGATCTGATCATCGCCGAGGCCCGCAAGATCGTCGAGGAGCGTGGTGAGGCCGGCTTGCGTGTCTCGGAACTGGCCGAACGGTGTGAGGTGGCCGTCGGCCTGCTCTATCACTACTTCGCCGATCGCGAAGCGATCATCTCCGAGGTGCGCCGCTCGCAGTTCATCTCCCGTGTGCGTGCCGACATCGAGGGCCTGAAGGCGATGAGTGTCTCGGGCAACAACGCCGAGATCTTCCGCACGATCATCGACGAATTCGCCAACCCGCGCAACCCCGAGCGGATCAGGTACCGACTGAGCCGCATGGAGGTGCTCACCCATGCGGCTCGCAATCCCGAGTTGCTGCGCGAGTTGCAGGAGATCGAAACAGAACTGGTGGCGGAGATCGTCGCAACGGTCCGCAACGCCAAGAGCACCGGTCTAGTTGATGATGACGTGGACGAACTCTCGCTCGCCTTCTTCCTCGAGATCATCCCGATCGGCACCGCGCTCGGCTTGGTCTATGGCGACAACCTGCCCGACCCCGACAAGTGGCGCGAGTTCATAACCCGGGTGATGCTCTCGCTCCGTCCCCCACAGAACTAGGGGTAGACTGTGCCCCTGACGGAGGCGCGCGACACTGCGGCGGCGATCGTGGCGGCGGCTCGCGACATCATCGCCGACAAGGGTGAGTCGGGACTGCGCGTCACCGACTTGGCCGAGCGGTGCGGGATCGCAACGATGACGACTTGGCCACAGTGACGAGCATCCTCAGTCGTGGACATGGGATCATCACACAGCCGGAACACTTCGATGGCGCTGCTGCTCTCTACCGAGCATGTCGAACTCAGGGCATCACCGTGAGGTCGATGATGGATTGTCTCATCGCGACCATCGCCACGAATGAGGAGTGCTCCACCACGACCGGGATTTCGACGCGATCGCACAGCTGATTCCCCTGCGCATCCACCCGGCCTCGATCAACTAGTCAGCAGCGAGATCAGCCGCTCGGGGTCGCCCTCGCAGGCGCCCAGATCGGCCGGCCCGGCCACGAGGCGCCACCCAGAACCATCGTCGACGACCACAGCGGGCAACGGGCCGGCTGCGTGCAACTGCTCGGCGGATGCTTCGTCTCGGTGCAGGAGCTCGATCGCGAGACCCACCCGCGCACACGCCGCATCCCACTCGGGCTTGCGACGCAGGGTGCCGTGGGTGATGTCGCAGAGTTCGCAGTGACCGCGGCCGGTGTACTTGCGCACCACGTAGGCCACCTCACCCAGCAGGGTGCCGTCTGCGTTGTAGATGCCCGCGAACTTCATCATCACCCGAAGACGACGGTGCGGTTGTTCCACGCGAGGACGCGCCGCTCGACATGGGCCCGCACCGCCCGGGCCAGCACCACGGTCTCGAGATCGCGACCGCGGCGCGTCAACTCGGCGACGTCGTCGCGGTGGCTCACGGCCGCCACGTCCTGGGCGATGATCGGGCCCTCATCCAGCACGTCGCTCACATAGTGCGCCGTCGCACCGATCACCTTCACACCGCGGTCGTGCGCCTGCCGGTACGGGTTCGCGCCGATGAAGGCAGGCAGGAACGAATGGTGGATGTTGATCATCCGACCGGTCCACGGTGCCACCAGTGCCGGCGGCAGCACGAGCATGTAGCGCGCCAGGATCACGAGGTCGAGATCGAGCGAGGCGAGGATGGTGGCGAGCATCTGTTCCTGCTCGGCGCGTGCGCCGTCACCCTCACCGACGGCGACATGGAAGAAATCGTGCCCGAACGAGGTCGCCAATTCGCTCGCATGGGCGTGGTTCGAGATCACCGCACGGATGTCGAGGCCGAGGTCGCCGTACTTGGTGCGGGTGAGCAGGTCGGCCAGGCAGTGCACGGGCTTGGACACCAGGATCGCGGTGCGAGGGCGCCACGGGAGTGCCGAGAGGGTGAAGTGCATGCCCCAATTCGCGGCCACGGCGGCAAACCCGGCGCGCAGGCTCTCGACCGAGACCGACTGTGCGTGCGTGAACTCCACCCGCTGGAAGAAGACCTCGTCCTCGGGGTCGGTGTGCTGCTCGGCGTGCACGATGTTGCCCCCCACATTCGCAACCCAGGTGGCCACAGCGGCAACGATCCCCGGACGGTCGGGGCACGAGATCAACAGGACTGAACTGGAGGGAGTTGCCATGGTGGAGACGATGGGAATCGAACCCACGACCTCCTGCTTGCAAAGCAGGCGCTCTACCAATTGAGCTACGTCCCCTCGTTGCCGGTGACGCCGACGTGCGGGAGACCGACACGATACCCGCACGCGCACGGCTGATTTGTCGGAAAACTTCCATCCTGTGCGGGGGTCCCATGGTTACCCTTGAACCCATGGAAGGTGATCTCATCTATGCGTTCAGGGTGATGCGCCTGCCGTTGCTCGACGCCGGTGGGGCTGCCATCGGTCGCATCGACGACATCGTCGTGGTGCCCGGCCGGAGTGGCACCCCTCCCCGGGTCACCGGCTTCGTGGCCACCAGTCAGCGTCGCCGCATCTTCGTGAATGCGAACCGAATCTCCTCGATCGACACCGAGGGCGTGCGCCTTCGCAGTTGGGACGTCGATCTGAACCCGTTCAAACCTCGTGATGGCGAACGCCGACTGGGTGCCGACGTGATCGACAAGCGCTTGATGGCCGAGACCGTCAGCGACGTGGCGCTGCGACCATCGGTGACGACCCGCGAGACTGGCTGGGATGTGAGCAAGGTGCGCCTCACCAGACGTGGCATGCTCGGCCGTCGGACCACCTTCCGTCTCGTCGACTGGAGCGAGGTGCCGACGCTGTTCGCCGTCGCCACCGAAATGGCGGCCGAAGCCGCGCGACTGCGCGACATGCACCCGAGTGACGTGGCGGCGGTGGTGCGGGCACTGCCCCTGCAACAGCGCCAACTCCTCGCCAAGGAGATGGACGATGACCGTCTCGCCGACCTGCTCGAGGAGCTGCCCGAGAACGAACAATTGGCGCTGATCTCGTCCCTCGACATGGAGCGGATGGTCGATGTGCTCGAGGAGATGGAGTTCGACGACCTCGCCGACCTGCTGGCAGAGATGCCCGCGCAACAGCGCAGCACCGTGCTCGAGGCGATGGACGACGAGGACGCCGACGTGGTGCGCCAGTTGTTGAGTTGGTCGTCCGGCACCGCCGGCTCACTGATGACGCCCGAGATCATCATCATGGGGCCCACCACCACGGTGGCCGAGGCCCTGGCCCAGGTGCGCGACCCCGACTGGCTCGTCTCGATCGCGGCACAGGTGTTCGTCACCCAGCCACCCTTCAAGCCGCCGACAGGGAGGTACCTCGGGGTCGTGCACCTCCAGCGTCTCCTGCGCGAGCCACCGAGCACCGAACTGGGGCGCATCGTCGTGCAGGAGCCGACCATCCACCCGGGCACCGCCGAGCGCGAGGTGGCCGAGTTCATCGCCTCGTACAACCTGATGGCACTCGGGGTCTGCGACGACTCGGGTCTGCTGCTGGGCGCGATCACCGTTGATGACGTCCTCGACCGGATGCTGCCCGCCGACTGGCGCCAGCGCAGACGGCAGGCGGCCTCCCGATGAGACGCCGCAGGGATCTCCACCTGCCCCGCGCGCGCCGTGGCGTGGGCATCCACTACGACCCGGAGGCGTTCGGTCAGTTCTCCGAGGCGATCGCGCGGTTCCTCGGGACGAGCCGCTACCTGATCTTCCAGTCGGTGGTCGTGGGTGTGTGGGTGTTGCTGAACGTGGTCGGCATCGTCGCGTTCGACGAATACCCGTTCATCTTCCTCACCTTGATCCTGTCGTTGCAGGCCTCGTACGCGGCACCCCTGATCCTGCTCGCACAGAATCGCCAGGAGGACCGGGACCGTCAGCAACTCGAGCGCGACCGTGAGATGGCCGCGCGCACCCAAGCCGACACCGAGTACCTCGCGCGCGAGTTGGCCGGTGTGCGCCTGGCGCTCGCCGACGTCGTGACCGCCGAGGACCTGCGCGGGCACCTCGAACGTCTGGTCGAAGCGGTCGAGGCGCTCAATCGACGCGAACAGGGCGAGTCACAAGAGACACAGCGCGGCGCGTAGCGTCGGCGAACTCGCGGGGCGCGAGCAACGGCACGAAGTGGTCGCCCTCGAGTTCGACCACCTCGGCGCCCAGCATCTGCACGAGGGCGTGCTGCTTGTGGGGTCGCACCAGACGGTCTCTTGTGGTCAGCACCATCGCGGTCGGCACCGGGATGGTCGAGGCGAATGGGCGCGCATCGAACCTCGACAACGCTCGACCCGCCTCGTTGACCATCCATGGGTCGTTGCGGCGGATCTCACCGACCAACCACGGCAAGAACCTGGCCAGCTCGTGCCCGCGCGGGATCGCCTTGCGCAGACCGAACCGGATGAGTGTGGGCGTGGCGAACTTGCGGAACACCGGCCCGAGCACGTGGCCGACGCGCCACCTGTTGCGCTCGGCGCGGGTGCCATTCCACTCGAGCGCGGTGGCCTCGAGCACCATCCCCGACACCAGATGCGGGTGGCGCTGCCAGAGCAACAGACTGATCGGCCCGCCCATCGAGTAGCCCACGGTCACCGCTTCGTCGACACCGAGCGCCGCCAACACGTCGGCGGCATCGTCCGCACAGTCCTCGAGCCGGAACGGCACGTCCGGGCGCAGACCGCGGCCGTGACCACGGTGGTCCAGCGCCACGATGGAGTAGTCGCTGGCGAGGGTGTCGTAGGCGGTGAAGAACTGGGTGTCGGCCGATGCGGTCCACCCGTGCAACAGCAGCAGGGTCGGACGGGTCGGGTCGGGGTGCCGGTGGTGTCGGACCACGATCTCGCCGCGGCCGGCGAGATGCACCACGCGCGGCGGCAGCAGCGGCGGGACATCGATCTTGGCGGTGGCGCGACGTGCCATGAAACTTGTCTACCGGCAGTGTCGACAGAGTCCGACGACGTCGAGCCGATGGTGCTCCATCGAAAAGCCCGACTTGGCGGCGACATCGGCGAGGACCCCGTCGAGTCGTTGCTCAATGTCATCGGGCAGTGCGACATCGTCGATCGCCCCGCAACGGGTGCAGATCAGGTGGTGGTGGTGACCGGCGAGCTCCTCGCTCAACTCGAACCGTGCCCGGCCATCGGCGCTCTGGATACGCACCACGACCCCGGCGGCCTCGAACACGGCCAGGTTGCGATACAGCGAGGACTGGCTGAGCCCGGGAGTCACCGCGAGGATCTCATCGACCCTGATCGGCCGTCCGGCGCCGCGGAGAGCCTCGATGACCGAGCCGCGCACCCTGGTGAGCCGTTGATTCGATGCCGTGAGCAAGCGCTTGATCTGTGCGACCACGTCATCGGTGCGCTCGTTTGCGTGTCCGGAGCGCGATGCCATCACACCCCCACGAATTGGTGCAGTGTCACGCCGGCCGCGAGCACGCCGTCGAGAATGTCGGCGTTCGGCAAGGAGGTCCCGCCGAGATTGTGCACGCCGGGCGCGATCCGGGTCCGCACGAGCGCCAGTGCGGTCTGTGCGGCAACCGCACCAGCGACCAGTGCCACTTTCTCGGCGACGCCAACCACCTCCACTTGGCGCGCCCCCCGACGGGTGCCGCGCACCTCCACACGCAGACCACCGACACCGCCCTCCCTGTGGGGCGGTGCGAGCATGGGCAGGCGCGCGGTGAGGCGGTCCAGGCGGGTGGCAGAGACCCTCGTCGTGATGCGCTTGAGTTGCGGAGAGACCCTCTGCAACAACAACGGGTCGGGGGATGCGAACCGGTAGCAGTCGCGCGCGCCGACGGGGTCGGGGAACCAGCAGAGCTCTCGGCCGCTGCCAGCGGGGCGCTGCAGCCACTCACCCTCGTGCCAGCCGATCGAGGTGCCACCGAGGGCGTCGTGGTGCCTGTGCGCGCACACCGGACCGCCGGTGCCATGCACCGCCACATGCACCTCGTCGACCACATCGAAGGCGCGAGTCACGTGCGCAAGCAACAGCCCGGTCATCCCGGGTGAGGCGGCTGCTCCCACCACCACCGGCACGTCGCGGTCCACGGCCTTGTCACCGAGGTCGAGCAAGGCCATCACATCGGCGAGATCGTCACCAGCCGAGACAACTGCGATCCCCTGGGTCACGAGAGAGGCAGCGAGAGACGCATGACTGCCTCCATGGGCCAGCACGACCGCATCGCATCCCGCAAGATCGGCGATTTGTGCGCGGGACACGGTGCGGATCGACATCCCCGAGGAGGAGAGATTGAGTGCGACGCGCGAACCGACCAGACCGCGCCCGACAATCCCGATCGTCGGCGTGGGTGTCTGTGCGCCGGTCATCGTTGCGTCAGCGCTGAGGAGTGACCTCGCGCCACCCTCCGTGCTGTGGACCAGCTGCTGGCTTGCCCTTGATGCGCAGCACCGCGGCTGCGGTTGCGGCCACGGACAACGCGAGAAACACCTGACGCAAGAACTTCACCAACACAATCTACCGGCGCACCCCGGGACATTCGCCAGTGAGCCCGGTGGACGTCCGGCGACATCACGCGGTCGTTGAGTCCTCCGGTGTGTCGGCATTTCTCCTGCGGCGACGCAACACCTCCCTGACGAGAGCCAGGATGATCAGCAACAACACGATGATCCACCACGGGAAACTCGACCCGCCCGAACCGGTGACGTCTGGCGTCTGTCCGGCCGAGGTTGCAGGTGCCTGCTCCGCCGTGAGCACCTCGTCGGTTGAGTCTCTGGTCAGGATCACCGACATCACGACGGGGTCACCGCTCTCGGGTGTGACCCGGATACGCACATTCGTCGGCTTGGTGGGCACCGTGATGAGAGAGGCATCGGACAAGGTCTCCCACTCTCCATCGCCGACGGCGATCTCCGCTGATCCACCCGAAGCCCCGGCCTGACTGACCGCCCGCTCGGTGCACTGTGCATCGCAGGTCATCACCAATGCATCAACCGGCAGTGCGATCACGGGGACTCGCGGGTCGACCACGAGTGGGTTCTCCACTCTCTCGGACACCGCGGGCGTGAAAGCGGGCAACGGGACCTCGACGATGCCCGGCAAAGACACCTGCCCGGTGGCTGGGGCAGATGACGAGGGGCTGGAGGAGGGGTCCCAGACAATCTCTGTCACGCGAGTCCGACCCACGAGACTCCACTTGCCGCCTGCCATGTGGGTGTTTCTGACACGGTAGGTGCCCTTCCCAAACGCCTGGATCAGGTCCGAGTAGGGCGAGCCCGAGATCAACTCACCGCGGAAGACGTTTTCGGTCCGTGGACCGTCGATGCGATCGATTTGTGCCCATATTGCGGTCGATGCGTTGCATGTCGAGGTGGTCATGAACGTGCCATCGTCACGTGCCGGGTCCCACGAGGCGTCTGGCTGCTTGTCTGCGCAGGGGTCCAGGTCAGTGAAGGTGACGCTCACCCATGTCCGTTGGCTCTGCTCGTAGGTCGACCCGTCCTGGTGGGCGAGGAACATGAGAACAGAGGCTGTCTCGTCACTCGTCAGGACAATTTTGGTGGACGTGCGCAATGCACTGACGGTGCCCGTGACTGGCACGGGAATGCCATAGGAGATCGCCGCGTTGTCCCCGAGGACCGCGCAATGTGGAACGGTCACCGTGATCGTCCCACCGACGGGGGCCTGCAACTCGGTTCCCTCCTCCGGGGCGGGCGATCCGCACGATTCAATCGCAACCGCCGACACGGGCATCGCCGTCGAGGTGGGCGAATCATTCACCGGTGATCCACCATCGCCCACCGAGGTCGTCGGAGCCACGGGCGAGACTTCCGTGGTGGTGCTGGTCATGCCAGAAATGGTCGACGATGTCGAGGAGTCGTCGACGGACGGCGTGGTCTCCCCCGGGGCTTGGCCTGCGAGCGTGGTCGTCACATCGTCCGCCGGCAACGATGCTCCCGGAGCTGCGTCTTCTCGTGGTTCACACACGGGCCGATCCTGGAGTGCCGCGAGTGCGGCCTCGAGATTGGGCACAGTAAAGTTGACCGCCTCCTCGGACTCGAGGGCCCGCTCGGTCGCCGCAACGGCTGCGAGACGCAAGGTCTCGTACTCTGCGTTGAGACGCTCGCTCTCGGCGGCCCGCTCCTCGGTCTCGGTGGCATCTGGCGAGTTGTAGAACTCGACGATCTCCTGCCACTTCTCAGAGGCCCGATTCAAGGCGATTCCCATCTCCTCGTTGCGTGCCAACGACTCGTCCGCGAGCACATTTGCGGCGGCCAGATTCGCGGTCAGTCGCGCGATCATCTGGTCCTTGATCTGCTGATTCGGGAGGCAAGTCTCGATTTGGAAGGAATTGTTGCGTGAAGGGCTCGAATCGTCGCCGCCACATGCACCGAGAAGGAGTGCCCCCGCGCCGATCAACACCATCGCCCTGGACATGAACATTGACAAGCGCAACATTGGAGACCTCCCCGGTCCTCGAAACTACATTCCTCTGTGACGTCTCACGTGCACGATTGGTTCCCGGGGGTCCGAAGCCATCCCCAACGTGCACCCACTCCCCATTGACCACTAGAGCAAGAGGCAAATGGTGGGGCTAACAAGAATCGAACTTGTGACCTCATCCTTATCAGGGATGCGCTCTAACCAACTGAGCTATAGCCCCGTATCGGGAAGTCGGACTCTACCCCGCGTCCGGACCACCCTCAACCGGCCGTGCGACCACCTCTTCCTCGAGAACCGACACGCGCACACCTCCCACCAGTTCGGTGATGAGGTTGAAGATGATCGCCCCGAGCACCCAGAGACCCGTGCCGAGCACGACCGCGAACAGACCGAAGAGTGCCGTGCCGGAGAATACCTGCCCGCCCCTGAAGGAGAACGACTCCCAACCGAAGGACTCCATGAAGTTCTCGATGTTGTCCAGTGTCCCAGTCACACTCGCCACGTTCCACAACAGCAACCCGGTCACGAGGACCACCACGTACAGTGCGGCATGGAACACGAGGCCCACGCGCGCCACGCTCCATGGGTCGATCTCGCGCACGGTGCGCACCACCTTGCGCACGCGACGCCGCGGGGGATTCATGTCGGCGACCACGGCTGAAGCGTAGACCTGACCACGGCGTCGCTGTTCACACGCGACCAGTTCCGTTCCGTCCCTCTTCGAAGCCGTCTCACCGATCCTCGCGCACCGCCGATGCAACCGCTGTTCCGCAGGACGAGTCCACCCGAACCGTGACCGGGTCCCCCGACCACACCCGCACGGTGACACCCAGCAGTCGTGCCAGATCACCGCCGATCTCCTCGCCGTGGGCGGTGAGTGCGAGTGCGACCGCGTCCGCCGTGTCCTGAGCGCACCGGGCATCGTGCATCGACCGTGCGACCGAGGTGATCGAGGCCGCGCCCACCACGGTGGTCAACAGCCACCACACAGTGAGCGGGGTGACCGAACCGCGGTCAGTCGTCGTCGGCCGAGAGGATCGGTGCGACCGAGGCAACTTGGGCACCGTCGTCGAGGTTCATCAGCCGCACACCGGTGGCGGCGCGGCCCTGACTGGAGATCTGCTTGACCTCGGTGCGGATCGTGACCCCGTTCGATGCAACCGCGACGATCTCGTCCTCGATGCCCACCATGAACGCGGCCACCACGTGGCCCTTCCTCGAGGTGATCTTCACCCCGATGACACCCATCGTGCCGCGACCCTTGCGAGGGAAGTGAACGTTCTGGGTGCGCTTGGCATAGCCGGCATCCGACACGATCAGCAGAGCGTTGTCGTCCTTGCCGGCGTCGGCCGAGACGACGAAGTCGCCACTGCGCAACTTCATGCCGCGCACACCGGCTGCGGTGCGACCCATCGGGCGCACCTCCCTCTCGGAGAAGCGGATCACCTGACCGGAGTGGCTCACGATGAAGATGTCGTCGTCTCCCGCAGTCTCGATGACGCGCACCAACTCGTCGCCCTGCCTGAGGTTCAGCGCGATGAGGCCGTCGCGCCGGCTCGAGTTGTAGGCGTCGAAGGCGGTCTTCTTCACCTGACCGTGCTTGGTCACGAAGAACAGGAACCGCTCGCCGGGGAATTCGCGTGTGTCGATGATCGCCTGGATCGTCTCGCCGGCCTGCAGCGGCAGCAGGTTCACGATCGGGATGCCCTTTGCGGTGCGTTCGCGCTCGGGGATGTCGGCCGCACGCAACTTGTAGACGCGACCACGGTTCGAGAAGAACAACAGGTACGCGTGCGCGGTGGTGAACATCACGCGCCGCACGATGTCGTCTTCCTTGAGCGAGGCGCCCTTGACACCACGACCACCGCGGGCCTGGGCCCGGAACGAGGCGGCCGGCACGGCCTTCACGTACTGGGCCTGGGTCATCACGACGACCAGTTCCTTGTCGTCGACGAGGTCCTCGAGACTCATCTCACCCACGTCGTGGGTGATCTGGCAGACACGGGGGGTGGCGAACTCCTTCCTCACGTCCTCGAGCTCGGTCTTGATGACGCCACGGAGCTTCTTGTCCGAGTTCAGGATCGACTCGTACTCCTTGATCCTGGTGTTCAGGTCCGCGATCTCCTTCTCCAGATCGATGCGCGAGAGCTTGGTGAGTTGGCGGAGTTGCATGTCGAGGATGTCGACGGCCTGGCGTTCGGAGAACTCATACGGCTTCTTCATGAGTGCATCCTTGGCACTGCCCGCGTCGTCGGACTCGCGGATCAGCTTGATGATCTTGTCGATCACGTTGAGGGCCTTGATGCGGCCCTCGAGGATGTGGGCCCTCTCGCGCGCCCTGTCGAGGCGGTACTGGGTGCGGCGGGTGACGACCTCTATCTGGTGGACGACGTAGCCCTCGAGCGCGTCCTTCAGCGACAGCGTGCGCGGCACCCCGTCCACGAGGGCAACCATGTTCACGGGGAAGGCGGTCTGGAGGCTCGTCAGCTTGAAGAGATTGTTCATCACCACGTTCGCGTTCGCGTCGCGCTTCAACTCGATGATGAGGTTGGTGGCACCACCGGAGGAGTTGTCGTTCACATCGGCGATGCCCTCGAGGTCCCCGCCGTCGACGAGTTCCTGGATGCGGGCCGCGATCGAGGAACACGACGTCTGGTACGGCAGTTCGGTGACGCGGATCTCCATCCGGCCCTTCTTGCCCTCCTCTATGGCGACGGTGGCGCGCATCTTCACCGAGCCCCGACCGGTCTTGTAGGCCTCGATGATCCCCGAACGACCCAGGATCTGCCCCCCGGTCGGGAAGTCCGGGCCCTTCACGAAGTTCATGAGATCCTCGGGGGTCGCATCGTCGTTGTCCAGGAGGTGGATGGTGGCGTCGATCACCTCTCCGAGGTTGTGCGGCGGGATCGAGGTGGCCATGCCGACGGCGATCCCTTGGCTGCCGTTGACCAGCAGGTTCGGGAAGCGGGCGGGCAGGACGCGGGGTTCCTCGGTGGTGCCGTCGTAGTTCGGGATCATCTCCACGGTGTTCTCGTCGATCCCGTCCAACAGGCGCATCGCGAGGCTGTGCAGGCGCGACTCGGTGTAGCGGGCCGCGGCGGGCCCGAAGTCGGGCGAGCCGTAGTTGCCGTGGAAGTCGATCAGGGGATGGCGCAGCGAGAAGGGCTGTGCCATGCGCACGAGAGCGTCGTAGATCGCCGAGTCACCGTGGGGGTGGTAGCGGGCCATGGTGTCGCCGGTGACGCGCGCGCACTTGACGAACGGGCGGTCCGGGCGGAAGCCCTGCTGGTCCATGTCCCAGATGATCCGTCGGTGCACCGGCTTCAGTCCGTCGCGCACGTCCGGCAGGGCACGCGACATGATCACCGACATCGCGTAGTCGAGGAACGACCGCTCCATCTCGTCGGCGAGCGGAATCGGCTGGATCGGATCGCTCGGCGGCGGCGCGTTCACGTCGGTCATCTCCGGCGTCTCCTAGAAGTCGAGGTTGCGCACGTCGCGCGCGTTGGTCGTGATGAAATTCTTGCGGCTCTCCACGTCGTCGCCCATGAGGACGCTCATCACCTCGTCGGCGAGTGCGGCCTCCTCCACGGTGACCTGCAGCAACGTGCGTGTCGAAGCGTCCATGGTGGTCGACTTCAACTCCTGCCAGTCCATCTCGCCGAGACCCTTGAGTCGCTGGAACTCCTTCTTGTGTCCCGGCTTCTCGGCGAGGAACGCGGCCTTGGCGGCGTCGTCCTTCAAATAGACCTTCTCCTTGCCGACCTCGGTGGAGTACAGCGGCGGCTGGGCGATGTACACGTAGCCCGCCTCGACCATCGAGCGCATCTGACGATAGAAGAACGTCAGGAGCAGGGTCCGGATGTGACTGCCGTCGACGTCGGCATCGGCGAGTGCGATCACCTTGTGGTACCGGGCCTTGGTGGCGTCGAACTCGTCGCCCACGCCGCCACCGATCGCGGTGATCAGGGCCTGGATCTCGTTGTTCTTCAGCATCTTGTCCAGACGCGCACGCTCAACGTTCAAGATCTTGCCGCGGATCGGCAGGATCGCCTGGGTGCGGGGGTCGCGCGCGTCCACCGCGGTGCCACCGGCCGAGTCACCTTCGACGATGAACAGTTCGCTCTCCTCGGCATTCGAACTGGAGCAGTCCTTCAATTTGTCGGGCATGCCCGCACCCGAGAGCGCGGTCTTGCGACGAACCGCGTTGCGGGCGTTCTTCGCGGCGAGCCGTGCCTGCGACGCCGCGATCGCCTTCTTGATGACCTTGTTGGCTTCGGTCGGGTTCTCGTCGAACCACTCGGCAAGGAACTTGTTGGTCGCCTTCTGCACGAACGAGCGCGCGGGCACGTTGCCGAGTTTGGCCTTGGTCTGGCCCTCGAACTGGGGTTCGCGCACCTTGACCGACACGATCGCGGTGATGCCCTCGCGGATGTCCTCGCCGAGCAGGTTCTCGTCCTTCTCCTTCACGAGTCCCTTGTCGCGGGCGTACCTGTTCGCCACCGAGGTGAGGGCCGTTTTGAAACCCTCGACGTGCATGCCCCCCTCGGTGGTGGAGATCCCGTTCGCGTACCCGTGGACGCCCTCGTAATAGCCGGTGTTCCATTGCAGCGCGACGTCGAGCTCCATGCCCTCGTCCTCTTCCTCGTCGGTGTAGGAGGCCACCTTGTTGAACAACGGTTCCTTGGCGGCGTTGAGGTGCTTGACGAAGTCGATGATGCCGCCCTTGTACTGGAACGTGACCGTCTGTTCCTTGCCGGGGCGCTCGTCGATGAAGACGACCTCGAGGCCCTTGTTGAGGAACGCCATCGTCTGCAGGCGCTCCATCACGGTGCGCGCGACGAACTCTGTTCCCTCGCTCGCAAAGATCACGGGGTCGGGATAGAAGGTGACGGTCGTGCCCGTCTTGCGACCGCGACCGGGTGTGGTGCCCGTCTTCTTCAACTTGCTGACCGGCTTGCCACCGTCCTTGAACTCCATCGTCCAGCGGTCGCCGGCGCGGTCGACCTCGAGCAGGACGCGAGTGGACAGTGCATTCACGACGCTGACGCCCACGCCATGGAGACCACCCGAGACCTTGTACCCCTCTCCGCCGAACTTTCCGCCGGCGTGCAGAACGGTGAGCACCACCTCGGCCGCACTCTTGCCCTTGTGGGGACCGGAGGGATAGGGATCGACGGGGATTCCGCGACCGTTGTCGTCCACCCGGCAACCTCCGTCGTCCTGGAGGGTCACCGACACCCGCGTGCAAAAGCCCGCCATGGCCTCGTCGACCGCGTTGTCCACCACCTCCCAGATGAGGTGGTGGAGCCCCGCGAGTCCGGTCGAGCCGACGTACATGCCCGGCCGCTTGCGCACCGGATCGAGGCCCTCGAGGACCTGGATGTCTTTTGCGCCGTAGTCGGCTGAGGGGGTTTTTGAGGGTGCCTTCTTGGGTTCAGCCATGACCCTGAAATTCTACCCGCGGGGCGTGTTGCTCACCGCGAACGTCGCACCCGTATCTGCAGGGATTCGACCTCGTCTCCCACATGCTCCCGCAATGTGGAGATGAGTTTTGCCTCGAGGAAGCGCAATTGTGTCGCCCACGCGTTGTCCACGACCTCGACATGGAGGACCCTGTTCTCCAGCCGCTTCGGAGCGACGTTGTCAGCGATGGCCTCACCCACGATGTCACGCCAGTTGCTGAACAGCCCGACGGCTGACTTCTCGTCCACCATGCGGATCCGTTGGAGCACCCGTGTCAGCAGTTCGACGAGGGGCTTGGGGTCTCGGCGCCGCTGCGAGATCTCGTCAGCCATGGTCGTTCCCCCCTCCCTCGGTGCCTGATCCCGTGTGCCGGGCCGAGTCTTCCCCGGGGGTGGGACCAGACACCACTGCCCCCGCCGAGATCGTGATCACAGCATCCGGATGGGCGACCGCCGGCAGGGCCCCGGCGGTGGTGATGATCACCTGGCCGGCCGGCATGTGGGCGAGCAGCCGCTCGCAGCGGCCCGGGTCGAGTTCGCTGAGGACATCGTCGAGAACCAGCAATGGCGGCTCCCCCGCCACCTCGGTGACGAGCCGGTGGATGCCCAACCGGAGTGCGAGCGCGAGAGTCCGGCACTCCCCCTGGGACGCATGCGACCTCGCCGGCATGCCCTTGACCATCAGGGACACATCGTCGCGATGGGGCCCGACGCTCGACACTGCGCGCCGGACATCCTCGTCGCGGGCGCCGGCCAACGCCGCCGCCAGACCGATGCGGCGCCATTCGGGCTCATAGATCACCTCGACCGGGACCGCCCCGCCGGCGAGTGCCTCGTAACTGTCCTGCACGAGCGGCGCGAGTCGCGCCACCAACTCGGCGCGGGCGTCGCCGAGCCGGGTTCCTTCCAACACGAACTTGTCGTCCCAGACCTCCAGGGTCGTGGCCAGGTCGTGGGTCAGTCGACCGTGCGACTGCTTGAGCAACACGTTGCGCTGGCGCACGATGCGATCCACCTCCAGACGCAGACGGTCGTTGCGCGGCGAAAGCGCCACGAGTGCATCGTCGAGCAGATCACGGCGCGCACTGGGTCCCTCGTAGACCACCTGGAGATCCGAGGGGGCGAACACGGTCGAGCGCACCACGCCCAACAGGTCGCGCACGCGCCCGAGACGCTGTTTGTTGATGAGCACGCGGTTGGGTCCGGCGCGGTTGATCTCGGCCTCGACCAGGATCTCGCGACCATCTGGTTGCACCACCGTCGCGCGAAGGTACGCGGTGTCTGAACCCTCGCGCACGAGCGCATCGTTGGGCACCCCGCGAAAACTGCGCAGGCTCGAGAGATAGCTCATCGCCTCGGCGAGGGACGTCTTGCCCTGCCCATTCTTGCCGATGACCGCGGTGATCCCGCGGTGCGGTTCGATGACCGCAGATGCGTACACACGGAAGTCGGTGAGTTCGATGCGTGTGATCACGACGGCTCCATGGTGCCGACGCGGCGACTCACGAACGCTGCGGCATCAACAGGTACAGGTACGAGTCGTCGCCGACCGGCTTGATGATGGCCGGTTTGTTCGGCTGACTGGTCGCAATCGTCACCTCTTCGGTTCCGCACGCGTCCACTCCAGCCGCGAGATAGTCGCTGTTGAACGCCGCGGTGATCTCCTCGCCGGTGAACGAGGCGTCGACATCCTCCACGCTCGTGCTGCCGTCGGTGAGTTGCACCGTGAGACGCGCGCCCTCGGCCGACATGCGCAAGCGCACAGGTGCCATCTCGTTGGCGAGGACTCCGGTGCGTCGCAGCGCGTCGAGCAGGTCGCCGCGGTTCACGGTGAGCACGTTCGTGTTGTTCGACGGCACGATTGAGCGGTACGGCGGGTAGTCGGCGTTGATCAGACGTGTGGTCAACAACATCGATGGCGATTGAAACGTGGCGTCGACCCCGCTGAATCGCACTGAGATCTCATCGGACATGTCGAGCAGTCGGCCGAGTTCTGCCAACGCGCGCGCAGGGAGGAGGAACTTGTCGCTCGATAGCGCGTCGGTTCCCGGGAGTTCCTTGATGGCGAGCCGGTATCCGTCGGTTGCCGCCAATTCGATGCCCTGTGGTGTCGAGGCCATCACCACGGCGTTCAACTGTGGGCGTTGCGGTTCCCTGCTCGCAGCCAGCACCACGCGCTCTAGCGCCGATTTGAACGTCGTCGAGGCGATGGTGACGGGCTCACCGGACGAGATCGGCGACCGCGGGAACTCGAGCGCGTTGAGGGTCGGCACTGTGAAGGTGGAGCGGCCCGCGGCGATGGTGGCGTTGTCGGCGGCGATCTCTACGGTGACCTTGCCCTGTGGCATGACCCGCACGATGTCGTTGAGCATCCGCGCGCTGACCAGTCCCTGTCCGTCGGTGTCCCCACCGACCGCCAATTGGAACTGGAGCAGGATGTCCGTGTCCGTGCTCGTCGCCACGAGGGTGTCCCCGGTGAGGGTGAGTTTCACACCCGACAGAGCCGGGGTGCCCGCATTGCGCGTCGAGGCAATGCGAGCGAGGGCCCCGAGTGCTTCGGCGAGATGGCTCTGTTCGCTCCTGAACTTCACGGTCTGCTCCGGGTTTTTGGGGTGGGCTGAGTGTACGACGCGAGAATCAATGGCACCGGACGGGATGATTCTTCTCTAATGGTGTTATTAAGTGCTGTGGAGTGTGGAGAAGCACCCTCCGGACCAATCGACGCACCGAAACTGCCTGTGTGTGACGAGGGGCCGCCACACACACCTTCCGCGCGTGTAATTCGGTGCGGTGTGGACCGTGGCGGGGTTGTCCCCGTTCGTGCACACACCACCCACAACGAATCCACCCGTTCGCACACAGAACCGGTGTTCGCCCGGAGATGGCGGCGATCGGTGGTGTGCGTGCAGGGTGCGGGGTTGTCCATGGTTCGGCTCAGGAGTTCTTGATCCGGGTGATGATGTCGGTGACCTGGTCATAGGTGGCCTTGTCCTCACGCATCAACCGTTGGACCTTGTCCACGGCATGGATGACCGTGGTGTGGTCGCGACCACCAAAGAGGCGGGCGATCGCCGGGTAACTGAGCTCGGTCATGTCGCGGAACACGTACATGGCGAGTTGGCGTGCCGAGACCAGGGGTCGCTGACGGGATTTGCCCTTCAGGGCCTCGACCGAGAAGCCCAGGTACGAGGCCATCTCGCCGAGCATCTCTTCGTCGGTGCGGACCTTGGCCACGTTCTGGGTCAGCAGGTCGGCAAGTTGCATCTCTGCCATTTCGATGGTGGCCGATTCGCGGGTGAGGTTGGCGTAGGCCGCCACCCGAATGAGGGCACCCTCGAGTTCACGGATGTTCGACGTCACGTGCGAGGCGATGAACTCGAGCACCTCGGCCGGGAGTGGGGTGTTGTCCCGCTCCGCCTTGTTCCGGAGGATGGCCAGACGGGTCTCCATGTCCGGGGGCTGGATGTCGGTGACCAAACCCCAGCGGAACCGACCACGGAGGCGGTCCTCGAGGGTCGGGATGGCGTCGGGCATGCGGTCCGAGGAGATCACGATCTGTTTGTTCGCTCCGTGGAGGGAATTGAAGGTGTGGAAAAACTCCTCCTGCAGACCCTCCTTGCCCTCCATGAACTGGATGTCGTCGATGAGAAGAACGTCGACGTCGCGGTAGCGACGCTTGAAGGCAGTGGTCGAGTTGGTGCGGATTGCGTCCACATACTCATTCAGGAACGTCTCGGTCGAGACGTAACGCACCTCGTAGTGCGCGTAGTGCGCGTGCACGTACCACCCGATCGCATGCAGCAGGTGGGTCTTGCCCAGACCAGCCGAGCCGTAGATGAAGAGCGGGTTGTACGAACGTGCGGGGGTCTCGGCGACACGCAACGCGGCGGCGAGCGCGAACTGGTTCGACGCGCCCTTGACGAAGTTGTCGAAGGTGTAGCGGGGGTTCAAGCCGGTCGCAAAACCCCTGCCGTTGCTGGTGTTTTGTGCGTTCTGTGCGTCGACGGTCTCGACACCCACGGACACCGACGACAGTGCCGAGCGGTCGTCGATTTCGATGTCGGAGATCTCGATGATGAGCTCCCGGTCGCTCTCGCCGATCTCGTCGAGGGCCTCCAACACGAGAGGCCGGTAGCGGGTGACGATGCGATCGCGCACGATCGCGTTGGGCACTCGGAGCACGAGCCGTTCGTCGTCGCTGGAGAGTGCCACGACATCGTTGAAGGTCGAGTACCAGACACCCTCGGACACCTGTGTCTTCAACAGTTGGGCTGTCGCATTCCAAACCGCTTCGTGGTTGCTCACGTGGGGCCTCCTTCGTCCGCTCCACAGAGTTATCCACAGCCTGTGGACTCCGCCACCGATGCTCCCCACCGGAATTGGTGACCGTAGCAGGACTTGTGGATAGTCAAAATTGGAGACCAGCCGCCGCTTCGCCACCCCGCGTGGCGGTGTCTGGCAGTCGCCAGCAACAGCACCTCGATCATGGGTGGCGAGGCCACACCATGCGGTCCCACGAAGGGCGTCGGGGCCTCCATGGCCTCCAGGCTCTCCCCCGTGGGTCAGAAACTGGGGTGAGTGGAGTCCCCTCGACACGGTTAGCCTCCCATGGCGTCTGTCGGGTGCCGAAAGCTCAGGCAGATCTCGTGATGTCTGCTCCGCCAAGAGCTTGTCCCCCAGAGGAATCGCCATGAAGCGCACCTTCCAACCCAACTCCCGTCGCCGGGCCAAGAAGCACGGATTCCGTGCCCGCATGGCCACCCGTGCCGGACGTGCCGTGCTCAAGTCCCGCCGGGCCAAGGGCCGCCACCGCCTCAGCGCTTGATCGGTCGTATCTCTGGTCGATCTGCCCACCTCGCCATCAGGCGTCGGGGGCGGCATCTCCGGAGTGGTTATTTGTCCTGCACGATGCTTCTCGATCCATCTCTTCCCGGTCCCCACGTGGGCTACGCGCTCAGTCGCGCCTACGGCCCGGCTGTGGCCAGAAATCGCCTTCGGCGCCAACTTCGTGAAATTGTGAAAACCCACGAGACCGCACTGGCTCCCGGGTTCTATGTCTTTGGCGCCTCTCCGCGGGCCCGTCAGGCGTCGTTCGGGGATCTGGAGGTCGCGATGGCGAGTCTTGTGACCAAGTGTGCCGCGGGGGCGACGCGATGAGTCACGCTTTGTCGAACCCGGCGCCGCACGATCACGCCCCGCAGACCCCGGTGCAACGCCGTCTCATCGCGATGATCCGGTGGTACCAGCGGGCGCGCGAGGGCCAGCCGTCGCCGTGCCGGTTCTGGCCGTCGTGTTCCCACTATGCCATCGAGGCGCTCGAGACCCACGGGTCGAGCCGCGGTCTGTGGTTGACCGCACGCAGGATCACCCGCTGTCGTCCCTTCGGTGCATCCGGAGTCGACCCCGTTCCCGCGCCGAAGGTGCGCAGTTAGGAGAGGCCCGAATGTTCCAGGCAGCCGCATGGTTGATCGACACGTTCTACGCGTGGGTCAATGACTACACGTTCGCTTTGTCGATGGTGGCGATAGCGATCATGCTCCTCATCACGCCACTCACGTTGAAGAGCACCAAGGGGATGCTGCAGATGCAGCGTCTCCAGCCCGAGATGCGCCGGATTCAACTGGATTTCAAGGGCGATCGCCAGCGCCTGAACGAAGAGATGATGAAGCTCTACCAGGAGCACAAGATCAACCCTCTGTCGTCGTGCCTGCCTTTGCTCGCGCAGATGCCGGTCTTCATCATCATGTTCCGCGTGCTCACGGGGATGACCAAGCGCGACGACGTCGGCCTGTTCGACCCCCAGTACATCGACAAGGGCAGCGACCTCTACGCCTCGCTCAAGGGCGCACGTGAGATGCTCTCGCTCGGCATCGATCTCGCCGTCACTCCGGCCAACGCGATGGGCCAAGACTTCGTGGGGGGCCTCCCCTACGCGTTCCTGATCGTGGTTCTCGGCGGGTTGTTCTGGGTTCAGCAGAAGATGGTCGCGAACCGCGCCTCTGCCCCCACCATGTCGCCCGTCCAGGCCAAGGTCATGCAGTACCTGCCCGTGGTGTTCGCGATTTTTCAGGTCTTCCTGCCCACCGGACTCGTCGTGTACTACATGGTTCAGGCCATTGTGCGAATCCTGCAGCAGTGGTACATCACCCGCCGTTTCTACGGTGAGGGCGGTCTTGGCCAACTGGCACAAGAGGCCAGCGCCAAGGCACGAGAGTTGGCCGGCAAGCCGGAAGAGAAATCCAGCAAGCAGAAGGATGAACGAGCGCAAGCACAGCCCGACGGCCCCATCCAGAGCAAGCGAGTCACACCCAGCAAGAACCGTCCCACCCCGAGTGGGCGGCCCGTTCGCCCGGTTCCCCCGAGCAAGCGCAAGAAGTAAAGGACCACGACATGCAGTGGATCGAAACGACCGGAGGGTCGATCGAAGAGGCCAAGGACCTCGCACTCAACCAACTCGGTATCGCCGAGGACGACGCTGAATTCGAAGTGATCGAGGAGCCCTCGACGGGTCTGTTCGGTCGTACCCGTGGGGAGGCCCGCGTGCGGGCCCGTGTGCGCCCGACGTCCCCTCGGGCCAAGGTGGAGAGGCGTGATCGCGATCGTCGCGGTGGCCGTGACCGAGACGGGCGATCCCGCGAGCGGTCTGGTGAATCACGCGAGCGCGGCGCCAACCGCGGGGGCGAGCGCGGCGATCGCCGCGAGCGCCAAGATCGTCCCCCTCGCGAGAAAGTCGATGTCGATCCTGCTGTGGTTGGCCAGGCTGCGGCCGACTTCCTTGGTGGTCTCGTGGAGGCTTTCGGTGCCACGGGCAATGTGACGGTGATCCGTGAGGATGGCGAGATCGAGGTGCGCGTCGACGGCTCAGAACTGGGCCTTTTGGTTGGGCCCGGTGGCGCAACCTTGCTCGCGATTCAAGACCTTGCCCGCGTCGCCAGCCAGCGACGCCTCGGCGACCAGGACACCCGCCTGCGGATCGACATTGCCGGGTACCGCGAGCGCCGCAAGGAGGCATTGGGCCGCTTTGCCCAGAAGGTGGCCGCGGACGTGATTGAGAGCAAGTCTGCCCGCATGCTCGAGCCGATGACCTCGGCCGATCGCAAGGTGGTCCACGACACCCTCGCCGAGATGGACGGCGTCAGCACCAGGTCCGAGGGTGAAGAGCCTCGTCGTCGCGTGGTGGTTGAGCCCGCATAACCGCACAGGGGCACGAGCCCGCCAGCCTGCTGTGGCAGGTGGTTCACCTGACCAAGTGACCATAGAGAGCCCGCCAGATGGCGGGCTCTCTGCATCTCAGGCCACGGATTAGCCTCGGCTCGTGGTTGCTCCTCGTCGAACTCTCGCCGAGGTTCTCACGGTTGCGCAACGCATGGGCACGTTGGGAGATCGGCCCATCGAACAAGTGATCCACCATGCCCGACAATTCGTCCCGGCTCTCGAGGGGATCACAGGTCGTGTACTCGACATCGGGACCGGGGCCGGGATCCCGGGGCTGGTCATCGCCGAGGCCCGACCGGACCTTCGACTGACGCTGCTGGATCGGCGCCAAACCCGGATGGACGCCCTGCGCGTGGCCGTGGCAGGGATGGGGCTCGAGGACCGGGTCGAGGTCGTCACTGGCGACACCGATCTCTTCGCCCGGGATCTGGAGAGAGCGGGTGCATATTCGGCAGTGGTCGCAAGAGGGTTCGGACCCCCGTTGGACACCGCCCAGAAAGCTCGCCCGTTCCTCGGCGAGGGTGGGGTTCTGGTGGTGTCGGAGCCTCCGGAAGAAGACCCCGACCGATGGCCCCTCGACGGTCTCGGGTCGCTGGGGTTTGGTCCCGCCGAACAACTGGTGGGGGTGGTTCGGATCACTGTGGGCTGCTAGAACCGTTGAAAAATAAGGGATCGGTGATGTTTCACGTGAAACAAGGGGGTCATATGGGCGCTTCAAATGTTCCACGTGAAACATTGGGGGGACGTGGAGCCGCGTCTCTGGGGCTATCCACCGACCGGTGACAGGGGCGTTCTAGTCTGTGGACAAATCTTCTCCGTCCGGGGACCAACTTTGAAGGGAGTGCTCCGATGACCCAAGCGGGATGCAGTGTCGTGGCCGTTTCCCTGCAAAAGGGCGGCGTTGGCAAGACCACTACCGCGATCAATCTGGGTGCTGCGCTCGCCGAGTTGGGGTTCCGGACCTTGATTGTGGACCTCGACCCCCAAGGAAATGCTTCGTCGGGCTTGGGTGTGCATCCGCCCGAGGATGCACCAACGATTGCTGATGTGCTGCGGCGTGAGGAAAAATTGGAGAACATCGTCGAACCGACTGCCGAAAGGAATTTGTTCGTCGCCCCGGCCCCGATGAGCCAGATGCTGGCCGAGGTCGAGGCCCAGTTGGTCGCCGAGATGTTCCCCCAACCCCGGCTGAAGGACGCAATTGATTCCATTCGCGACGAGTGGGATTACATGCTCCTGGATTGTCCACCCACGTTGGGTCGCTTGACCGTCAATGCCTTCATGGCTGCTGACACTGTGCTTGCACCGGTGCAGTGCCAATATTTCGCTCTCGAGGGACTGCGGGACCTGAGTGAGGTGGTGCGCCAAGTCAGGGCTGCGCTGAATCCTGATCTTGAGATTGGGCACTATCTGTTGACTATGGCCGAGCAGTCAAAAAAGCTCTCGCAGGAAGTCGAGGGCGAACTGAGGACAGCCTTTGGCGGGAAGGTGTTCAAGGCCGTGATCCCTTACAACGTGAAACTGGCCGAGGCGCCTTCGATGGAGATGTCGGTCCTGAAGCACGCAACTGGTTCAAAAGGCGCCCAGGCATATCGGGCCGTCGCAAAGGAGTTGAGTCGTGGCAGAACGCCGAAAGTTAGGTAGGGGACTGTCGACCCTCATCCCGACGTCAGTGCCCCCGAAGAAAGAGACTCCGGCCTCGAAGACGAAGTCGCGGCCTGTCAAGACGCAGGCCACCCCCGCTTTGCCGGATTCGGCCTTGCGCGATGTGCCGATTGACTCAATCACAGCGAATCCGCACCAACCCCGTGTTCATTTTGATGACAATGCCCTCGGCGAACTCGCCAAGTCGATCAAAGAAATCGGCATCCTCCAGCCACTGCTGGTGCGAGAACTCGCTCCCGGAACGTATGTCCTGATCGCGGGCGAGCGCAGGTGGCGCGCCGCGCGAAAAGCGAACTTGAAGGTCGTGCCGGTGGTGGTGCGTGAGATCACTGAGATCGAGAGTGTCGAGCAAGCCCTGGTGGAGAACCTCCATCGTGAGGACTTGACGGCACTCGAGGAGTCGTCGGCGTACCAGCAACTTGTTGAAGATTTTTCACTTACGCATGAGCAGGTGGCAAAGCGCGTGGGAAAAAGCCGGGCCGCCGTCACCAATTCGCTGCGCCTCCTCACCCTGCCCGCCACGGTGCAGGGCTACTTGGCCGACGGGCGTCTCACCGCTGGTCATGCCCGCGCCCTGCTCGGGTGCTCATCTGCACCGGTGATGGAACGCCTCGCTGCGGCTGCCGTCAAAGAGGGCTGGTCGGTCCGCGCGACCGAGACCGCGGTCAAGGATGGTGTCGAGGATCGCCCGACCAAGAAGAAGATCGCACCGGGGCTCAAGCCCGCCGGTCTGCTGGAGCTGGAGAATCTGCTCGCGGAACATCTCGCCACGCGGGTCTCGGTGTCGATGGTGGGCAGACGAGGCCGCATCTCGATCGACTTCGCCGACCTGGTGGACCTGGAGCGCATCTACCGCGTCATGATCGAGGGTGGGTCGGACTAGCCATCCCTCACGGTGAATTGCAACCGTGAAATTCGCATCCACAGACTGTGAACGTCCACAGTGGACTGAGAGTTCTCTGTTGTGCACAGGTGTGGATGACCTGTGGAGAATGTGCTCGTGGCTCAGACTTCGTGCAATGGGTCGATGCGCCATGCATCGAGTGCATCGTTGACGGCGAGCGAGATCGCCGATGCCTTCAGCGAGATCAGCGATGACGGCCCGAGCGAGCACAGCACGGCCGGCATGCGCGTCTCCCGGAGGACCGCATGCCGCACACCCGATGTCGACACGGTGACCTCGGGGATGCGGTCGGCGAGGGCGGCGGCGATTCGCATCGCGAGGTTGCGCCCGCCCACAGAGACGAACGTGGGAACCTCGTAGAACTGGACGGTGCAGCCCGAATCGGGCGAAGGCTCGAAGCCGATGTAGACGTCGGCCGAGTACGAGTTGGCGGCCCGGGCTTGCGTGCCGGCCTCGGAATCCACCGTTGAGGTGAGACTGTGCGACTGTGCGCAGCGCCGAGCGACGGCGTGTGCGATGTGGGCCACGGATCCGAAGTGCCCGATCACGATGCGTGCATCGTCCCTGTGGTCGGAATCGGCCAGCCCGACCAACTCGCGAACCACTGCCACACCGGGGCCTGCGCCGGACTGTGAGGCGAGTGCCCGCACATGGACAACGAGATCGGGGGTGCAGATGCCGTTCGGCTCTCGACCGGTGTTGGTCTGGAAGTCGGCCAGGGCGCGTTTGGTGAGTGGGCCGAAGATGCCGTCGACGCGACCGCAGTCGAAGCCGAGCCGGTTCAGCACCGACTGCAGCTCTGCGACGTCGTCGCCGCGGATATTGGGGGAGCGCAGGTAGAGAATTCGCTCACCGAGCGACCAGGAGGTCTCGATGAGTGCCGACCACATAGCCTCGTCGCATTCGCCGGTGACCGGGAGACCGTACGTGTCCTGGAACGCGAGCACAGCCGCGTGCGTTCTGGCGCAGAAAGTCGAATCCTCGGCCGCACCCGGTGCGAGGACGCCGGCCGCCGAGAGTCGGCGCTGGAGTTCGTGGACCGACGGACCGCGCTGGCCCGGCGCTATCGGGAAGCCGGAAGAAATGGATCCAGCTCCGCGACGATCGCCGACTTCGACTTGGCGCCGACGATTTTGTGCACGATTTCACCGTCGCGGAACAGCAAGAGCGTCGGGATGCTCATCACGCTGAATTGGCTGGCGAGCTCGGGGTGCTCGTCGACGTTGACCTTGGCGATAGTGACGCGCTCGCACATCTCGGTCGAGATCTGCTCCAGGATGGGGGCGATCTGCTTGCAGGGTCCGCACCATGTCGCCCAGAAATCGACGAACACCGGCTTGTCGGCACTGTTGATGGTCTCGGCGAACGTCGCGCCGGTGAGGTTGATGATTCCTGCAGCCATCCGTGGTCCTTTCGTCGCAGGTGACAGTGTACCGGCGCCGTCGCGTGCGACGGGGGAGCGGTCAGCCGTGCCTGTGCGCGCGCATCGACTCCACGACCTCGATGCGCGCCGCACCGATCAGGTCGAGACAGTCGGGAATCGCGGGCATCACGGCCTCGAGACACTCACCGATCGCCTTGGGATTCCCCGGCAGGTTCACCACCAGGCAGGAACCGCGCGTGCCCGCGATCTGACGCGAGAGGATCCCGGTCGGGATGATCGCGTGGGAGACGCGGCGCATGAGCTCTCCGAATCCGGGGATGATCCGCTCGCACACGGCCGCGGTGGCCTCGGGAGTGACATCGCGGGGCGCGGGACCGGTTCCACCGGTGGTCAACACGAGATCGCACCGCTCGGTGTCCACCATCTCGATGATCGCCGCCGAGATCAGGTCGCGTTCGTCGGCCACCAATTTGTGCACGAATCCGTGGGGCGACGTGACATGGGCCGAGAGCCATTCGGCCATCGCCGGGCCTCCGCGATCCTCGTAGTCGCCCCTCGAGGCCCGGTCGGACACCGAGAGGAGGCCGAACCGGGCGGGCGCCGATGCCTTGGTCATCAGTGCCGGGCCTCCAGCCAGCGCTCGCAGTCCATGGCCGCCATGCATCCCGATCCCGCGGCTGTGATCGCCTGACGGTAGGTGTGATCCTGGACATCCCCGCAGGCGAACACGCCGTCGATGTTGGTGCGGGTGGAGCCCTCGCGCGTGAGCAAGTAGCCGGAGTCCTCCATCTCGAGGACATCGGTGAAGAGCCCCGTGTTGGGTTTGTGGCCAATGGCGATGAAGAGACCGGTGACTGCGAGCGGTCGGGTTTCGCCGGTGACGGTGTCGATCAGGGTCACCCCCCCGAGCGTTGCATCGCCGTGCAGTTCGCCGACGCGCGAGTTCCAGTGGATCTGGATCTTGTCGTTCGACAGGGCTCGGTCCTGCATGATGCGCGAGGCACGCAACCGGTCACGGCGAACGATGAGGTGCACCCTGGTGGCGAACTTGGTGAGGAAGCTGGCCTCCTCCAGAGCCGAATCGCCGCCACCGACCACAGCGATCTCTTGACCGCGGAAGAAGAAGCCGTCGCAGGTGGCACAGGTGGAGACGCCGTGGCCGATCAGTTCATTCTCACGGGGCAGCTCCAGCATGAGGGACTGTGCCCCGGTGGCCACGATCACCGAATCGGCCGTGAATTCGGTGTCGCGCACCCACACCCTGAACGGATGCGAGGAGAAATCGACACGTGTGGCCTTCTCGGTCATGCAGTCGGCGCCGAAGCGCTCTGCCTGGGCCCGGAAGTTGCCCATGAGTTCTGGTCCCATGATCCCCTCGGGGAACCCGGGAAAGTTCTCGATCTCGGTGGTGAGCATCAACTGACCTCCGGGCTGGTCGCTCGTCGAGGACGGCTCCCCCTCGATCACGAGCGGGGCGAGCGAGGCACGGGCGGCATAGATCGCCGCTGTCAGGCCCGCCGGACCCGAGCCGATGATGATCACTTTGCGGTGGCTGGAGGCAGCGGTCATGGGGAGGTCATTCCGTTTCTTCGTCGGTGTGGCGCTTGCGCATGAGGATGGCCCCGATCAGGGTGAACAGTGCCGCGAGCACGAAATACGAGGACCACACAGCCGCATCCCGCGGCAGGAACGCGTCGAGGGCCTCCTGTGCGCCCCTGGTGAGGCCGAGCAGCAACAGCACGATCATCGTGATGATCCCGAAACTGGCGAGGAGCCCGAACACGAGGCCGCGCGCACCAGTCACGAGTGGCTGGGTGGTGTAGCGACGGACCGTCGAGACCGTGCGGTCGATCGCATCGACGATGCGATCGACCCATGCGGGGTCCGTCAACGGGTTCGACACCATGGGTCAAGCCTAACTGTGGGCTTGTTCGTCGAGGTTCGTCGCGGGATCAGGGCAGTGGGATGGACTCGATCGTCTCGCACGTGACGGAATCGAGGATCAGAATCGCACCATCGGTGAGAACGATCGTTCTGTCTCCTTCGGCGGTGGAGTATTCACCGATCACCTCGGCGCCGTCGGTCGTCCCACAGGGTGTCGATCCCTTTGGCTGGGTCGTCGTGTTGGTTGTCTCGATCGTCGCGTTGCGTGTCCGGGTGTCCGTGTCGCCACCCAACCGGCCGAGCCCGAAGCCTGCCGCGAGAGCGACCGCGGCTGCCGTGGCGAGCCATCGGCGACTCGGGACCGTGCCGGCGCGAGAAGGCACGAGCGTCCCGAGAGCATCGAGGGCGGTCGTGATGTGAGCCTCCCGCGTTGTCGCATCCACCGGGGGAACAGCGCGAACAGCCGCAGCGACGGCGTCGTCGAGTTTGTCGTCGTTCTCGTCGCCAGGTGTCATGGCTTCCTCCTCTCGGTGTGATGGTTCCCGACTCGGTATTGGATGGCGGTTCGTGTGCGGGGACGGTTCGACGAGCCGGCCCGTGGCTGGTTCATCATGTGACGCCCCCGCGCGGGAACTGGTTCCCGAGCAACTCGGCCAGTTGCTCCCGGCCCCGCGAGAGCCGGCTGCGCACGGTTCCCACGGGAACCCCCAGAATCTCGGCGATCTCGGCGTAGTCGAGGTCGGCGACGTGGCGCAGCACCATCGCAACCCGGAATTCCTCGGGCATCTTCTCGAGCGCACCACGGACCGCGATCTGTGCGTCGACGGCCGCAGAGCCGTCCGCCACCGGGGCGGGAGCGAGGATCTCGGCGTCGACGGGGAGCGGACGACGACGGATGCGGCGCACCTCGTCCAGCGCGGCGTTGGTGGCGATCCGGTACACCCACGTGGAGAATTTCGAGCGCCCGTCGAAGGACGGGAGGGCGCGCACGATCGCAATGAGCGCATTCTGCACCGCGTCGTCGGCATCGTGACGGTCGATCACGATCCGGTGGCACACCGCGCGCACCGTGTCGTAGTGGATCCTCAATAATTCGTCGACGGCGGCCCTCTCGCCGCGGCGCGCGCGCCGCACGAGGAGCTCGTCGACGCTCATGGGGCCGATGCGAACGACAGCGACGACAGGTCGGCCTTGAACGGGTTGTTGTTGCTGCAGGTCGGGTGGCGGCCGGCCTCGCGCAGGAACAACAGAACCCACTTGCCGGGTGAGCGCATCGGGAACTCGACGGCACCTGGTGTGCGACTGAAGTTGTCACCGACGCGGGAGCCCCACGCCTCGAGCGAGGTCGGGGGCCGCGCACCGTCGGCGACGTACAACTCCGCGCTCCAGGGCGCGTTCGCGAACGTCGCCGAGAGAGTGCCGATCCCGACACCCGAGAGCTCGGCGATCACACCGACGCCTCCCTTGGATCCGAAGTACCGGTTCCCGTAGCAGACAGTCGTCCAGCCAGTGACGGGATTGTTGTCGGTGAGGGCTCCGAGCATGGATTCGTTCTCCTGGAGATCGTCACCGAGTGGATCGAAACTGCGCAGGCCCACCAGCGTCACCGGCGCATAGACCGGCTCGCCCGCGTCCGTGGAGACGCCGTTGCTCGGCGCCTGGATTCCACGCCACAGCATCACCGACATCACGAGCGCCGCGATGAGCAGGCCTCCCACCAGCGCGTAGGTGCGCCACATGTTGGTTCTCTGCGATGTGGGCAGCGACTCCCTCGCCCTCGGTGTCCCACGCGGGGTTTTTTCGCGGACATCCGGTGCGGTCCCCGTCGACGGAGCGCCCGTGTGGATCTCACTCTTGAGATCCTGGAGCAACTTGTTCGACTTTTTCGGCATGAGTGGATCACCGATGTCGGACTTCCTCGCCGGACGCGGGACGATGTCGACACCCGAGACCGGTGTGATCGCGTCGTGGGTGTGCTTGATGGCCTCGTCGAGCGCGCGCGCCACGGCGGCGCAGTCGTCGTAGCGGTGCTCGGGCTTGCGCCGCAGCATCTTGTCGATGACCGCCACGACCGTGGTCGGGACATCGGGTCTGACCACCCCGAGCGGGGTGGGGTCACGCTGCAGGCGCGCGACGGCGGTGGCCTGGTCGTTCTCCTCGCGGAACGGGGCTTCGCCGACGAGGCACTCGTAGAGCACCAGGCCGAGCGAGTAGATGTCGGCACGCCCGTCGAGTGCACGACCCTGCACCTGCTCGGGGGGGAGGTATTTGGCCGTTCCCATCATGATCTCGGCCTTTGTGAGATCGGTCGGGTCGTCCTCGCTCGCCCTGAGGGGCTTTGCGATGCCGAAGTCGGCGAGCAGGATGCGTCCCTTGCTGGTGACGAGGATGTTGCCCGGCTTGATGTCGCGGTGGAGGATGTTCGTCTCGTGGGACTTGGCGAGCGCGAGCGAGATCGCAATGCCCACGCGCACGGTGAGGTGGACACTCAGCGTCCCAGCACGTTGACCGTCCTCGGCCGCGTCATCGAGGAGGTCGCGCAATGATTTCCCCTCTATCAGTTCCATGACAAGGGCGACCTGGTTGCCGTCCTCGACGCAGTCGTACACGGGAACGATGTTCGGATGGGAGAGTCTCGCGAGCGCACGCGCCTCGCGTCGGAAACGCTCGGCAGTGATCGGATCGTCGGCCACCCTCGGCTTCAGCATCTTCACGGCGACCTGTCGACCGAGTTGCATGTCGGTGGCGCGCCACACCTCGGCCATGCCACCGGTGGCGATGCTCGCGTCGATGCGATAGCGACCCCCGACGAGGTGTGGATGGTGGGGCTCCGCGACCATGACTGGCACGAAACGCTAGTTGTGGACAACCCCCCGGATCGGGGATCATCTGCGACTATTTCGCGATTCTGAACGCGATGCCGATCGTTCCCTGACCGGCGTGCGTGCCGATCACCGCACCGATGTCGCCGATGATCGCGGGACCACCGTGCACCTTCCCGACCATCTCCACGAACGCACCGACATCGGCACACTGCGCGTGCAGGATGCCGAGGCGCTCGATGCGACCCTCGTGTTTGGCGAGTTGGTCCACCAGCACCGCCAGCGCCTTCGAGCGCGTACGGGCCTTGCCTGCCTCCTCCACCTTGCCGCTGCGGATCTCGATCAGGGGCTTGATCGACAGCGCGGTGGCGAGGAGGGCCTTGGCGCCACCGATCCGACCGCCCTTCTTCAGGTTCTCGAGGGTGTCGAGCGCGGCGAAGACGAACGTGCGTGGTGCGAGATCCCCGGCCAGTGCCACGATCTCATCGATCGAGGCGCCCTGTCGGGCCCGCTCGGCGCACTCGATGACGGTCAGACCCTGCCCCATCGAGGCGTTCAGCGAGTCGACGATGCGAACCGGGATCTGCCCGCCCCAGTCGCGGGCCGCCAGCTGGGCACTCTGGATGGTGGCCGAGAGCTCAGCCGACAGTGAGATGACCACGATTCCGGTGGCACCGGCCGCAGCGGCGCGCCGGTATGCCTCCTCGAAGGAGCCCTGGGAGGGAGCCGCCGTCTGGGGCAGTTCGCTCGAGGCGCCGCACTTGGCCCAGAATTCGGTCGGGGTGATGTCGCGGCCGTCCACGTACTCGGTGTCGCCGAAGCGCACGGTGAGGGGAACGATCTCGACTCCCAGGTTGCCGATCAGATCGGGGGGGAGATCGCAGGCGGAATCGGTGATGACCTTGATGCTCATGCGAATCTCACCGTAGCCCTGAATCCGCCACCGGAGCCACCTGATCGGACAATTGGGTCTTGCGCCTGAACGACCACCACCAGGCCAGCAGCACCAGGAGCAGGGAGATGCTCACCAATTGACCCAGCCCCGTGATGGCGGTGAATCTCGCCGTGATGCTGATCGCGGGGACCACCTCGAGAGCGCCCTCGGGTGTGATGATCCGCGCAATGATCGGGAAACGGCCGTTGGTGCGGGTGGTGGCGGGAATCTCCACTTGGGTGAGGGCGCGTGGGGGCAACTCGACGAGCCTCACGGGGTCGGTGAGCGCCAGTTTTGCGCTCGAGAGCCGCAGTCGGATGAGCAATTGCGCATCCGAGTCGTTGCGGATCTGGAGGAGGATGCTCGTCGAGCGACTGGAGAGCGTGATGTCCGACGGCATGTTCACCACGACCGACTCGCGCACCTGTCGCAATGCCGACCGCAACGCCGACACCCACTCGCGCGGGTCCGCGG
>Ga0194119_10001959_pt1 | contig 36212 bp, 37 predicted proteins | sample TA2MahC100mmetaG_FD_148620 | JGI IMG/M metagenome (GOLD analysis project Ga0194119, IMG submission 148620) | Freshwater microbial communities from Lake Tanganyika, Tanzania - TA2015018 Mahale Deep Cast 100m | ecosystem: Environmental > Aquatic > Freshwater > Lake | place: Tanzania: Lake... | reverse complement strand
GGGTATGAAGATTTCGCCGGCAACCTCTTCCACCACATGCACCATCGTGTCGCGGTCATGGGCGCTGGCGGTGATGTCGAGGAAGGTCAGTTCGTCCGCGCCTTCCTCGTCATAGCGGCGGGCGATCTCCACCGGGTCGCCGGCATCCTTGATCTCGACGAATTTCACGCCCTTGACGACGCGGCCATTGTCCACATCCAGACAGGGGATGATGCGTTTGGCGAGCATGGCTCAGTATTGCTCCGCGATCTTGCGGGCCTCGGCGAAATCGAGCGAACCCTCGTAGATGGCCCGCCCGGTGATGGCGCCGCTGACGCCGTCACCCACCACGGCCCCCAGCGCGTGGATATCGGCGATGGTGTGGATGCCGCCCGAGGCGATGACGGGAATACGGATGGCGCGGGCCAAGCGTGCCGTGGCCTCTACATTGACGCCCTGCAGCATGCCGTCGCGGCTGATGTCCGTGTAGATGATGGCCTCGACCCCTTCATCCTCGAACTTCTGCGCCAGATCGATGACATCATGATGCGATAGCTTGGACCAGCCATCGATGGCGACCTTGCCGTCCTTGGCGTCCAGGCCGACGATGATGTGATTCGGAAACTCCGCCGCCACTTCGCGCACGAAATGCGGCGCGCTGACGGCCTTGGTGCCGATGATCACGTAATCCACGCCGGCATTCAGATACGCCTGGATCGTGTCTTCGTCGCGAATGCCGCCGCCCACCTGAATCTGGACGTCGGGGTAGGCCTTGCGGATGGCATGAATCACGTCCCCGTTGCGCGGCTTGCCGGCAAAGGCGCCATCGAGGTCCACCAGATGGAGTCGATGGGCCCCGTCATTCACCCAGCGGCCGGCCATGGCCACGGGATCGTCGGAGAACACCGTATCGTCTTCCATGCGGCCTTGCCGCAATCGGACACACTTGCCATCTTTCAAGTCGATAGCAGGTATCAAAAGCATGGGTAACACCTCGGCAACGGTTGAAGAAAGTGGAGATGAGCAGAGCCTTGTGGCCACTGGTGACATCGGCGGGCCGACAGCGGGAATCCGGCCACCGCGCGCTCAGAATCCGGTGAGGCGGGAAAGCCCCTCACACCACGCCATTCCAGCGCAGAAAGTTGGCCAGTAATCTCAGGCCGACCCCGTGGCTTTTTTCCGGGTGAAACTGCACCGCAAACAACTGGCCATGCGCGAGGGCGGAGGCAAAGGGCGCGGGATATTCGGTGGTGGCGGCCACGTCCGCCTCGGCGCGGGGCTGGGCGTAATAGCTGTGTACAAAATAAAACCAACTGCCCGGTTCTATACCGTCCCACACGGGATGCGGCTTGACCGGATGCACGCGGTTCCAGCCCATATGCGGGATTTTCAGGGTCTGCCCCTGAGCATCGCTCAGTCCTTCAGGAAACCGGACGACTCGCCCGGGGATCAACCCCAGGCAGGACGTTCCGGCATTTTCCTCGCTGGCTTCGAGCAGGGCTTGCATCCCCAGGCAGATGCCCAACAGGGGCCGGGTCGCGGCGGCCTCGCGAATCACCGGCATGAGCCGCCGGGCCTCCAGCGCCGCCATGCAATCACGTATGGCGCCCACGCCGGGAAACACCACCCGGTCGGCGCTCAGGATGCTGACGGGATCGTCGGTGACGCGTACGGTCACGTCCCCGTCGGCATGTTGCACGGCCTTGGCAATGGAGTGCAGATTCCCCATGCCGTAATCGATGATGGCTACGGAAGACATAGAAAGCGGTTTGCGGTGAACGGTGGCGGTTAGAGCGAGCCCTTGGTGGATGGAATGATGCCCTGCATCCGCTCGTCGACCTCCAGCGCCATGCGCAACGCTCGCCCGAAGGCCTTGAAGATCGTTTCGGCGACATGGTGCGCGTTCCGACCTTTGAGATTGTCGATGTGTAGAGTCACCTTGGCGTGATTGACGAAGCCGCGGAAAAACTCACCGAACAGGTCCACGTCGAAATCCCCGATCCGCGCCCGGGGATACTCGACGCCATAGCTCAAGCCCGGGCGCCCGGAGAAATCGATCACCACCCGCGACAGCGCCTCGTCCAGCGGTACATAGGCATGGCCATAGCGACGGATGCCCAGCTTGTCGCCCACGGCCTGGGCAAACGCCATGCCGAGCGTGATGCCGATGTCCTCGACGGTGTGATGGGCGTCGATGTGCAAATCGCCCTGAGCCCGGATGTCCAGATCGATCAGGCCATGCCGGGCGATTTGATCCAGCATGTGATCGAGAAACGGAACGCCGGTCTCGAACATGGCCCGACCCGTTCCATCCAGATTGATACCGACCCGAATCCGGGTCTCGGAAGTGTTGCGTTCTATCTCGGCGGTGCGGGCAGTCATGGGAAAAGATCAGGAAAGATCGAATGAGTCATCATCATATAACGCCGGGGAGATTTTGCTAAGCGCAAACAAGCAAAATGGGTGACTCAGGGGCATTAAATCTTCATCCCGTCACCCATCTTTAGCGCCAACCCTACGACTGACACCCCGAGCCCGGTGGGCAGTCGTCACTCGGGCCATGCCGTTGTCGGACCTGACGCACAGGTAAAACGGTTTGGATCGCGGACCGACGACACTCGATGGGGTGGCGACATCGATTTCCTCATCGAGCGGCCTCGGCCGCTCTCCTGGATTCGCGCAACAAAATGGTCTGAAACTCGCTCCCTAACTGGAAATGGCGGATAAATGCCCGCCAAGCTGGCGGAAAAACCTGGCAGCCAAATCGAAGTCCTCAGCCATGCGGAGCGCCTGCCCAACTCCCCCCTCAGTCCACCCACAACGCCGCCCGCGGGAAGGCCACGGTCGCGAAAGGCTCGACACTGACCTCGGCTTCGTCGACGAAGCTGGTTTGCAATAACCAGTTTACGCCAACACGCTGAAATGCTTCCAGAGTTCTGGCGACGGGGTCCACCAGCCAACAATAGCCAACACCATGCACCGCATAACAGGGCAGTTTGCGCATCCGATCGACCCGCGCGGTCGCGGGCGACAAGACCTCGCAGACCCAGTCCGGCGGCAACGCTATCCAGGCCGTCTCGGGGAGTTGCGGGAGTCGCTCGCGGCGCCAGCCGGCCAGGTCCGGCGCCAGGATATCCGTACCGAGGTGCAATTCGGGTTTGTCCAGTATCCACCAGCCGCCAGGCCCCCCGCCTTCGCCTTGGTCGAATGGCCCGCCGATCTTGATGCCCAGCGCGGAACTGGCGCGGGCGTGGCGCGGCGACGGGCGCGGATGAGCGAGGAGTTCGCCGGCAATGATTTCGCCAACGAGGTGCTCGGGCAGCGCGAGCAGGTCGCCATACCGCGCCGGACGTAGTTGTGGTCTGGATGTCATGGATTTAGCGGGCTCTGCTGGATCGCTGCCCGGCTTTGGGGCTGACAATGAAATGGAGGGGCCCATCGATTATCCACCCCGGTTACTCGGACATTCAAGTCTGCCGGTCTGCCGGAAGGGCATGCGGTTCATGATCGGGGGATACTCGAAAACGCTTCGGACAGCCGCTTTCCGAAAATCTCCCCGGCATAATCCTTGGCCATTGCCTCAATGCCTGCCGCGGGCAACGGCGCCTCGATGAGCCCGCACGCCGCGTCCGCAAACACAGCGCTGCCTCATGCGCCGGCGCCATCCGGCATGAGCAGCGAATACGTGCGCGAACTGATGGATCGCCTGCAACTGCGCCGCCTGCTGTTGGCCGGAGCCGCCTCGGACCCGGCCGCACCCGTCGAAGCCGGCTACTTCAACGAGCTGCGAGATCGGGTGCGCAAGGCTGCCAAACCCGCCGCCGAGGCGTGAAGCGAAAATCCATCGTCCCGCGTGAGCAGGCCAACCGGGATGTTGACGACGCCGTTGCCTACTATCCGAGCAAGTAGGGATTCGGCGCCGTGATCCTCGTTAAAACAGGGTGTTGGAAACTCCAGTTTTAATCCAAGTGGCCTGGGCCCTCAAGAGGCTGCATAGTATCTACGCTGGCTGCGCGTAGCCTTGCCCAAATACCCTAAAGCCCAAACAGTTGGGAATGCCCCGTACCCACGCCACCATCAAGAGGCTCTAAACCGAGCCATTATTAGATTAGCGGCATCGTATTACCGGGCAAAGGTACGCACAGCGTACCCTACCTAGCTAATATAGGCTGTATCGTATTTACGGGCAGACAGGTACGCACAGCGTACCCTACTTACTGGGAGTCGGCGGGGTGGAAAAAAGCGTGGTCGGTGGCAAGCTACTCGGTCACTTCAGCGTAATGCGCCGGGTGTATTCCCACGCGGCGCATTACAGTCAGCAATTGAATCAACAGTATGAACTAGTTCTTAACAAGCGCCAGCAGCCTTGCAAGTACCGGATTGTGCCCATGTACACCCAGTTGCGGCACAAGTCGGCGTCAAAACAAACGTATAACCTCCCGCCGCCGCGTTGCCAGTGGCATTGATTACCGCGGTAGTTCCAGTAATAGTGAAAGCACCAGTTGCATTCGCCGAGGTTGGAAGGGTAATACCCAGCTTGGCTGCAGTATCGCAGGCAGTAAGGTCATTGTTATTTTGTCCTGCGCAGGTCTCAATTGCAGTTTTGATACCACCGGAAAGGCTGACGATGTCAGAAAACTTTGCCCTAACCGTGTATTGCTGATACGCAGGTATTGCAATCGCTGCCAAAATACCGATGATCGCCACGACGATCATCAATTCGATCAAGGTAAAGCCCTGCTGATTCCTGTTTTTAAGATTTATTTTGCTGTTCATATCGAGCCTCCGAGCTATTGATGTTATTGGGTTGGAAAATCCAGTTTTACAAACATTGGGAAAGCTTGACCTTTCCGGCTCGCCTCCCCTCCCCCGCCAGGTGCGGTATGCCACCCGCGTATCTCGCACTTTAACTCCAATCGCCGTGCTTGTCATGAACTTGCGGGAGCGTCGAATTGACGCATCCCTGGGCGGGCCGTCAGCACCCGCGCTAAGGGCCACTCATGACGGAATTCACGCCATCAGCATCGTCCCGGAAGCGGGCCCATGACCCGGCGGCAACAGGCCCCGCCCGGTAGGGTCAGCCACTCTCGCCAAGGGTTGAAGCCTCGCTTTTCCGGCCCTGGCTGGGGCAGCCCAGCGCCATGGAGCTCCTGTTGAACCAAAACCTTTGCGCAAAGGCCGGCTCAAGACCCTGGTGACTGGATTCCGGCATAACCAGCCAGAATGATGAGCCAATGCCAAGACTTAGGCTCACAATGAGTTGCCGAAACGACTCGTGCAATCACGAAACTGACCCGACCGGGCGCTAGAATAGGCCAATGATCACCTCAGCCCACAAAAGCATGATCCTAAATACGGCAGTTGGAACGCCGAACAGCCGTGCGTGCCGAGCAAAGTCCAAGTATGAGCGACTGTTCGGCGTTCACCCATGGGGTGCGATTCAAAATCCCGCTCACCCTTCGACAGGCTCTGGGCGAACGGGATTTTGAATCGCTCAACGGCCGTTTTAGGATGATGACTCGTAGGCGGTTCCCCATTTGACCCACAGCCGCAGCCTCCTTCTGGTGAGCAGACGACATACGCTTCGACCCCTTCACTTGACTCCATGGCACATCATGAAACCGCGATTCATCCTGTCCTTGCTAAGCCTCGTCACTCTCGCCAGTTGTGCCTCCTGGGGCAAGGGCGGTACTGAAACCACCGAACAACTGCTCGCCGCGGCCGGGTTCAGGCTGTACTACCCCCGCGATGCCCAGGAGCAGGTCAATCTCAAGAACATCCCGCAACGCCAAGTCGTCAGCATGCGCGGCGCCGCCAAGCCGACCTATCTCTTTGCCGACGATGGCGAATGCGATTGTGTGTATGTCGGCGGTGATGATCAACTGAAGGAATACCGCCGGCTCAATGGGATCAAGCGCGGCGCGGATGGCGCCGTTCTTTCGGCGGAAATGCGGGAAAATGTCATGACCGGGGGCGGTATGGGCATGGGGGGTGTCATGGGCGGGTTCTGGTGACAGACGCCAGCCGGGTCGGCCGCCCGATGAGGCGGAGGCGGAGCCGGGCACGCCGCAATGTATTGATTTTATTCCCCTCTCCAGGAGGGAGAGGGGTTAGGGGTGAGGGTTTCAAATGAACCTGTGCCAGCCCTTCCATCCATATCATTTTTCTGTTTTCGTAAGCGTTCACTCCCCCTTTCAGCGGGAGAGGGGTTGGGGGGAGGGAGAACCTTGATTTTGCCGGGATTGGCGTTCTCTCCTCCCTCCCAACCTCCCCCCGCTGGGGGGAGGGGTCTGAACGGTTACCTTTTTCAATTCAGTCATTCGCATCCATACGCATGAAAAGCTATCGAAAAGAACTCTGGTTCAACATCCCCCGCCGCATGGGTTTCGTCAATATCACCCGGGAGGTGGAAGACTGCCTGCTGGAGAGCGGCGTCGAGGAGGGTCTAATACTGGTGAACGCCATGCATATCACCGCCTCGGTGTTCATCAACGATGATGAGTCCGGTCTACACGGCGATTATGAGAACTGGCTGGAGGAACTCGCCCCGCATGCGCCGCTCAGCCGGTACCGGCACAATCTCACCGGGGAGGACAACGGCGACGCCCACCTGAAACGGCAGATCATGGGCCGGGAGGTGGTAGTCGCCGTGACCGCGGGCAAACTGGATTTCGGGCCCTGGGAGCAGATCTTCTATGGCGAGTTCGATGGCCGCCGGCGCAAGCGGGTGCTGGTGAAAATCATCGGCGAGTAGCTCGCGAGCGTCAGAGGGCGCTCTGACGTCACTTCTTGTATGCGCGGCCGGCCCTCGGGGAGTGCTGGCCGCAAAGCGCGCTCATGTCACCCGGATCAGTCATCATCGTCACGATAGGGCCGCGGCTTGACCCCTTCGGGGATTTTGGGTGGCTTGGCGGTGCGCAGCAGGGTGAGGGCGTTACCCACCACCAGCAGAATCAATAGACCCAGGAACAGCCAGAACATCGTCATGGTTTTGCTTCACAGAAGGGAGTTTGACGCGCTAGCATAGCCTGAAGCCTCGGAAAGCTCACCCAGAATCAAGAGGCGCCTTCCAATCCCCCGTTTTTTCCAGGTCCATGCCGATGATCTCATTGCCTCGTTTTGCCTTGTGTTTGCTCTTTCTGAATTGTGCCGACGTCCTGGCCAATGCCTGGTCCGAGGTTCCTGGCCCTGTGCCCGGTCCGGCTCGCGCCATCGGGGATACCAGCGCCGGCTGCATCCAGGGCGCGCGCACCCTGCCGACCGAGGGCGATGGCTATGTCGTGATGCATCTCGAACGCAACCGCTATTATGGGCACCCCTCACTGATCGACTCGATCAAGTCGCTGGGCCGGCGTGCCGCGCAGGGCCTGGGCATCATGCACGTGGGCGATCTCGGCATGCCACGCGGCGGCCCAATGCCCTTCGGCCACCGCAGCCATCAGACCGGACTGGACGCCGACGTCTGGTTTGATCTCAGCCCGACCCTGCATCTCCGCGCCAACAGCAGCCGCTCGAATGTGAGCGCCTACAGCCTCCTGAGCCGCTACGGCGACGGGATCAACTATGCACTCTGGAGCGACAGCCATGCGCAGATGCTGAAGGCGGCCGCCAGTCAACCCGGCGTGGACCGCATCTTCGTCAATGCCCGCGTCAAGCAGGAACTCTGCCGCACCACCCGGGGCGACCGCGCCTGGCTGAGGAAAGTCCGGCCCTGGTACTACCATGAAGATCATTTCCACATGCGCCTGAGTTGCCCGCCCGACAGCCCATCCTGCGCCCGACAGGAGCCCATTCCTCCCGGCGATGGCTGCGATGCACTGGACTGGTGGTTCCACAAGCCCTCCGACTCCGGCACGGCCAAGAAGCCGCCGCCCCCGAAACCGACGCTGCCCAGCGAGTGCCGGGCCATGCTCAGGGATTATTGAGCGGGTCGATAACGGTGACTGTACCCATGAAACAGATGACCACCCCCACCCGACCTCACGAAGAAACCTCATGCACCATACGTCCTTGCCCGGAGAAGGTGATCCATGACTGATGGCCCAGCGGACTTCTCATTGACGGCCACGCAAATCCGCGCCCTCGAAAACCAGAATTTCGATCACTCGGTTCCCGGGACGATCGTGCGGGATTTCAATGTTCTGCTGGACAGGATCGGCGCGCAGGGCATCGAGGTTTCACCCAAGCACCTGCTGGGATTGAAGTATTTGAAGGATTTCAATCAATCGCTCTCGCGTCCGCAGGATGTCCGGCTGAAACGGCCCTTGCAGAAATCCTATCCGACTCTCAACGGACTCTGTCTGCTCTTGCGCGGCTCTGGCTTGACGTACACCGACGGGACGGGGGGTAAATACAGGCTCAAACCGGACTTTGCGGTCCTGGCCTCGTGGCGCTCCCTGCATCCCGCCGAACAGTATTTTTATCTGCTCGAAACCTGGCTGACCCGTGCCCGCGAGGAAAGCATCGGGGAAAGCTCCCTGGGCGCGGGGGAAATACTGTTGAAGGTCTTAGGGTTCCTGGATCGGTTCGAACAGCGTGAGCGCCTGAGCTTCAATACCCCGCACGATATCGACATGCTCCGTTATTACCCGGGTTTGCACAACCTGGCCTTGTTGCAGTCGTTCGGTCTGGTGGATATCGGGATCATGCCTCCCGCCGAGGGCCAGGGCTGGCGCCCGACTCACGCGCGATTGACCGCTTGGGGAAAGGCCCTGACGGGAAGCCTTGTGGGTGCGCTGAAACCCGATCAGGGCTCGGGGCGGAGACGGTTTCTCCCGCCAGATCGCTGGCTTGATCCCGAGTCGGCGTTGAATCCATGGATCGTCGCCATCAAACGCCATATCCCTGCCTGGCGGCGAGGCCTGGACCTTCCCGAACCCGAATATCGGGCGGGCGCCCAGCCTTTCAAGGTCACCTTGAGCCCGCGCTGTTGGCGACGAATCGCGCTACGTGGCAGCGATACCTTGGACATGATGGCCCATACCCTGCTGGACGCCTTCGCTTTCGATCATGACCACTTGTACCAGTTCAGCTATCAGGATCGGCATGGCGGTCGAATTGAGATCTATCATCCTGGCATGGAGGGGGAATTCGGCCATGCCAAGGCCGACGAGGTACATATCGGTGAATTGCCGCTTTACCCGGGGATGCGCATCGACTTTCTCTACGATTTCGGCGCCTACTGGGAATTCGGGATCATGGTGGAAGATACGAAGAACGCCCCGTCCATCGATAAGCCCACCCTCATGGAGTCCCATGGCGAGGCTCCAGATCAATACCCGAACTACTGATGAATGAACTCCTCGGCGAACGGGCTTCAGGTCTCCTGGCTGCGCGGTACCCGATGGACGCAAGCTGAAACCTTTCGCGAGAGCAGGGACCTATCCGGAAACCTGATGGGTTCCTTCCTCCAGCAGTACCAGCTTCAGCAACTCCACGCGGCGGCCGTCGGTGCGCAACACGATGAAGCGAAAGCGGCCGAGTTCGGCCTTTTCGCCACGCTTGGGCACATGGCCCAGATGGTGGACGATGAGACCGCCGATGGTGTCGAACTCGTCGTCCTCGAAATCCGCCGCGAAATACTCGTTGAAATCCTCGATGGGCGTCAAGGCCTTGAGCGTGAATTCGCGGTCGTTCTTGCGAAAGATATATTCCTCGTCGCCAAAATCGTGCTCGTCCTCGATATCGCCGACGATTTGCTCCAACACGTCCTCGATGGTGACCAGCCCCGCCGCCGCGCCGTATTCATCGACGACGATCGCCATGTGGCTCCGCGTGGCGCGGAACTCGCGCAGCAGTACGTTGAGCCGCTTGCTCTCCGGGACATACAGGGCCGGGCGCATGATGTCGCGAACTAACTGGGTACGATCCCTCAGGCTGTGGAGCAGCAGGTCCTTGACCAGCAGAATTCCAATCACCTCGGTGCGATCCTCGCCGATGACGGGATAGCGGGAGTGGGCGGACTCGGCCACCAGCGGAAAGACGGTTTCGATTTCGGCGTCCCGCGGCACGACGACCATTTGCGAGCGAGGTGTTGTGATGTCCCGAACCCGTAGTTCGGAGACTTGCAGAACACCCTCGATCATGGAAAGGGCGTCCTGTTCGATGAGTTTGCGTCTGTGGGCGGTTTTCAGCAATTCCAGCAGGTCTTCCCGGTCCTCGGGTTCGCCGGATATGAAGTGGGTCAGGCGCTCGAGCCAACTTCGATGCTCGCCGCTGGATTCACCGCTCATGATGGACGGGTCTCTTCGATGTCATAGGGATTGGGATAACCTAAACGGGACAAGATATCGACCTCCAGCGACTCCATGCGTTCAGCGTCTTCTTCTTCGCCATGATCGTAGCCGCGGAGGTGTAGCAAGCCATGCACCACCAGATGCGCCCAGTGCGCCTCGGCGGTCTTGCCCTGCTCGCGCGCCTCGCGCTCGACGACCGGGGCGCAGATCACCAGATCACCCAGAAGCGGGTTGGGGACGCCGGGCGGAACCTCGCAGGGAAAGCTGAGTACATTGGTCGGCCCGGGCTTGTGCCGATAGGTCTGGTTGAGTTCGGCGCTCTCGGCCTCGTCCACCACGCGAATGCAAACCTCGAGTTCGGCTTCGGGAATCACCGCCTCCGCCCAGCGTTGAAAATCCGCCTCCGGCGGCAGGTTCGCGCCCGCCGTATTATCAAGGTCAACGATCATGATCTTCCCGTGTCTTGGCCGTTTCCCAAGCCTCGTAGGCCGCGACGATGCGCTGCACGAGCGGGTGGCGCACCACGTCATGCGCGCCGAAGAAGGTGAAGCTGATGCCTTCGACCTCGCGCAGCACCTCCAGTACGTGGCGCAGACCCGACTCCTTGTGGCGCGGCAGGTCGATCTGGGTGATGTCACCCGTCACCACGCACTTGGAACCAAAGCCCACCCGCGTCAGGAACATCTTGATCTGCTCCACCGTGGTGTTTTGCGCCTCATCGAGAATGATGAAGGAATCGTTCAGGGTGCGCCCGCGCATGAAGGCGAGCGGCGCGACCTCGATGACATTGCGTTCGATGAGTTTGGCGACCCGCTCAAAGCCCAGCATTTCGTAGAGGGCATCGTATAGCGGGCGTAAGTAGGGATCGACCTTCTGCGCCATGTCACCCGGCAGGAAGCCGAGTTTTTCGCCCGCCTCGACGGCCGGCCGGGCCAGAATCAGGCGTCTGACCTCCTCCTTTTCCAATGCGGACACCGCACTGGCGACGGCGAGATAGGTCTTGCCGGTACCGGCCGGCCCAATGCCGAAATTGATGTCATAGCGGCTGATATTGCGCAGGTAGCTCTGCTGGTTGGCCCCGCGGGGCCGGATGATGCCACGCTTGGTGCGGAACTCGGGGGCCGCTTCAACCTCCGGGTCCGCCAGGAGCATGGCTTCGATATTGGCGTCCTGGAGCGAGAGATGCACACGCTCGGGCGTGATGACCTCTTCCCGGCTGGCTTCGAACAGGCTCTGCACGACCTTCAGAGCGGCCCGCGCCGCGCGCTCCGGTCCCAACAGGGTGAAGTGGTTGCCGCGATTGGCGATTTCGACGCCCAGCCGACGCTCGATCTGCCGAAGGTGTTCATCGAATTGGCCGCATAGACTGGCAAGCCGCTCGTTGTCATCCGGCTCCAGCAACAGTTGGAGCGTGGTCAGGGTTTTGGACAAGTGGGTATTGGCGGGAGTGGACAAGACATTCACGCGTCGACCGCTACCCAGCGGCCGCGCAGGGAGTTGGGCATGGCTTCGGTGATCAATACATCGACGAATTGCCCGATCAGGCGCGGATCGCCCGGAAAGTTGACGACCCGGTTGTTTTCGGTACGTCCCGACAATTCCCGGGCATCGCGTTTGGAGGCACCTTCGACCAGCACTCGCTGGATGCTATGCACCATGCTCCGGGAAATCTCCGCCGCCCGATTATTGATGCGCTGTTGCAAACGCGCGAGCCGGGTCTTCTTTTCCGCGAGCGGCACATCGTCGGCCAGTTCGGCGGCCGGCGTACCCGGTCGGGGACTATAGATGAAACTGTAGGAATGATCGAAGCCGAGTTGTTCAATCAGTGACATGGTGGCTTCAAAATCGGTGGCGGTCTCGCCGGGATAACCCACGATAAAATCCGAGGAGAGCGAAATCTCCGGGCGTATGGCGCGCAGCCGCTCGATCTTGGCGATGTAGTCCTCGCGCGTATGGCCGCGCTTCATCAGGCTCAGGATACGATTGCTACCGCTCTGCACGGGCAGGTGCAGGTGGCTGACCAGCTTGGGGATTTCCCTGTATGCCTCGATGAGGCTATCGCTGAATTCGACCGGGTGCGAGGTGGTATAGCGTATCCGCTCGATACCCTCGATGGCGGCGACATAATGCAACAGCAGGGCAAAATCGGCTGTCTCGTCATCCTCCATCCGGCCGCGATAGGCATTGACGTTCTGCCCCAGCAGGACCACTTCACGCACGCCCTGTTCGGCCAGCGCGATCAGTTCGGTGAGAACATCCTCGAGCGGACGGCTGATCTCCTCGCCCCGCGTATAGGGCACCACGCAGAAGGTGCAGTACTTGCCGCATCCTTCCATGATGGAAACGAAGGCCTTCGGTCCCTCCGCGCGCGGTTCCGGCAGGGCGTCGAATTTCTCGATCTCGGGAAATGAAACGTCGATGGCCGGTTTTCGCTCGTTGCGGACCTGGTCCAGCAATTGCGGCAGGCGATGCAGGGTTTGCGGCCCAAACACCAGATCCACATAAGGCGCGCGCTTCTGTAGGGCCTCGCCTTCCTGGCTGGCCACGCAGCCGCCGACGCCAATGACGACGCCCGGCCGGTCTTGCTTCAAGGGGCGCCAACGGCCGAGTTCCGAGAACACCTTTTCCTGAGCCTTTTCGCGCACGGAACAGGTATTCATCAACAGGACATCCGCTTGCTCCGGATCGTCGGTCAGCTCGAAACCATGGGAAGCGTTGAGCACATCGCGCATCTTGGCGGAATCGTACTCGTTCATCTGGCAGCCCAGAGTCTCGATATAGAGTTTTTGCGTCATCCAGTGGGGGATAAAAGTGGGAATTTGATTTTAGCAAACTTCGCAAGCATTCAAACCGCTTACCGCTTAATTGAGTACCGGCTCACCGAATTTCAAGATTGCAGGGGCGCGGTTTCGCCCGCATCTTCGACCCACCATTCCAGCCAATGCCTGACCGGAACCCGGGCTTGCGCCTGAAGATGAAGCAGACAACCGATGTTGGCGGTGGCGATGCCCTCGGGTGCACCCGCCTCAAGGGCCGACAACCTGGCGTTGCGCAGTTGATTGGCCAGCTTTGGCTGGAGGATCGAATAGGCGCCGGCGGAACCGCAGCAGAGGTGAGCTTCCGTGACGAGGGTTAGTTCATAACCCAGCCGCGTCAGGAGAGCCTCGACGAGACCGCCCAGTTTCTGGCCATGCTGGAGGGTACAAGGGGCGTGAAAGGCCAGGCGGCGGGACGGGAGCGGCTTCAGCGCGTCCAGGTTCTCATGCGCCAGAACCTCACCGATATCACGGGCCAGAGCGGAGATCCGAGCGGCCTTGCCGGCATAGTCGGGATCGTCGCGCAAGATTCGCCCGTAGTCCTTGACCATGACGCCGCAACCACTGGCGGTGATGACGATGGCTTCGGCGCCCTGCTCCACCCACGGCCACCAGGCATCGATGTTACGGCGCATGTATGCCTTGGCCTCTTCATGCGCGGCGAGATGATAACTGAGCGCGCCGCAGCAACCGCTTTCCGGCGCCAGAATGAGGCGAATACCCAGTCGCCCGAGCAGGCGGGAGGCGGCCTGATCGATGCCCGGGGCCAATACCGGCTGTACACAGCCCCCCAGGGCCAGCATGCGCCGGCCGCTTGCGGAAAGTGGCTCGGTGCTCGGCGCCGGCTCCAATCGCGGGGGCGGGGGAATTCGCCGACGGAGAGAACCCGGCAACAGGGGTGACAGTGTCCAGGCTATTCGCATCAGGGGTCGCAAGCGATGGGCATCGACCATGAGTCCGCGCAACGCCCACCGCTGCCAACGCCGCCAGAGAGGACGGGGCGTTGACCGCTCCATCAGGCCGCGGCCAATATCCAGCAGGCGGCCATACTCGACACCGGAGGGACAGGTCGTCTCGCAGGAACGGCAGGTGAGACAGCGATCCAGGTGTTGCCGGCTCCGTCCGCTCACCGGGTCGCCTTGCAGCAAGGACTTCATCAGGTAAATACGCCCCCGTGGCCCATCCAGTTCGTTCCCCAGCAGGCGGTAGGTCGGACAGGTGGCGTTACAGAAGCCACAATGCACACAACTGTTAAGGATGCGGGCAGCCTCCCGACCCTCGGGAGTTCCCTTGAATACTTCGGCGAGCTCTATCTGCATCGGACCATGGACCGAAAACCGTGAGGATTGAACAGCCCCCCGGGATCGAACGCCTGTTTCAGCTTTTCATGGACAACCTGGAGGGCCGGCGATACCGCTTGCCGGACGCGCCCATGACGGGCAACCGCACCGCGCCAGAGTGTGGCGTGACCACCGGCTTGGGCGGCGGCGCTGAAAACCTCCTCGGCGGTCGCGTCGGAACGTAGCCAGCGTTGCGCCCCGCCCCAGTCATAGAGCCAGTGCCCGGGCAGTTCGATGGGCGGGGTGGCCGGCGCGATCGACAAGCGCCACAAATATCCACCCAAAGGTGGATACACGAAGAAGCGTCCGCGCTGTTCCCTGAGCCGGTACCAGAAACCGGGCCCATCGGCCGCCAGATCACCACCCAGACGTTCCCTGGCCGAGCTCAAGGCGGGCTCACTGCCAGAAAGCCGAACATAGGTCCAGCCATCCTCATGCGCCAGCGCCGACAACGGCCAAGGCTGACCTGACCAATGATTCATCGCGGTCACGGCTTCTCCTGGATTCATCCGGAACACCAGGGTGACTTCAGATTCGGGTCTGGGCACGACCCGAACCGACAGTTCCAGCAACACCCCCAGGGCGCCCATCGCCCCCACCATCAGCCGCGACAGATCGAAGCCCGCCACGTTCTTCATCACCCTGCCGCCAAAGGAAAGCGCTTCAGCCTTGCCGTTGATCATCTTGCAACCCAGGACACTGTCCCGCACCGAGCCGGCGAAGGGACGGCGCGGTCCCGACAGCCCGGCGGCCACCGTGCCGCCTAGCGTGGCCGCTTCCCCAAAATGCGGCGGTTCGAATGCCAGCATCTGGCCGTTTGCCGCCAGCAGGCTTTCAATCACGCTCAACCGGGTTCCCGCGCGCGCGGTCAGAACCAATTCGGCCGGATCGTACGCCACGATGCCGGCATGCCCTGCTACGCTGAGGCTGACAATCTCCTCGGCGACCTTGGCAAACCCTGCTTCAGCCAGAAAGGCTTTGGTGCCTCCACCCGTGATCATCAGCCGGTATCTTTCCTTCAGGGCCGCGGCGACCTGGTCTCGCAGGCATTCAGTCAAATCAGTGGCGTCCGTGGTGTTGTTCATGAGTTGCATGATAGCGGTAAATCGTTCCCCGTTTTCAGGCGTTCACAGCCTAAAATACCGATATGGCATGACATCAGGATCGAAGAATTGCGTTATTTGCACTCGCGACATTCGCTCATCCTGCTGAATTTCTTTTCATTCATCCACTGGACAGTCATCTAATGAAGCGGCTTTTTTCCCTGTTTGGACGTTCTCGCGATAACAATACTGACGAACGGCTTGACGATTACAAGCGTTTTCGCGAGTTGGGTCGCCACTACAACCTTGGCCTCATCAAGCAACTGCCGCCGCCCGCGCTGCCTGAGTGCGGCAAGAAACTGGGACTCTACAAGGCCGGCACGCTGATTCTGAATCAGGATGACGAAATCGCGGTCGCCTATGACTATTGCCTGCACCACCATCGCCGCGCGGGCAGGAACATCATCGAGCGCACCCTGGAAAACAATCCTCCGGCTCCGGAAAGTGACGAGATGATCTATCTGCGGGCTCTGTCGTCCGCGCGCTTCTCGCTGTTCCGCATCGAGGAAATCCTGCCACATCGGGGTGCGCGACTAGGCGATCTGCTGACCGGACAAGACGTGGCGGTGACCGACTTCAGCCTCAGTTCCACCGGCATGCCGGGAATCATTCTGGCGGGGCGTCTGCTCCATTTTGATACTTTTGTCATGTCCTCTGGAACCTTCATCCCCATCCCGGAACCCATCTTCGAGTCCAGGATACAGCCGGTCATCGGCAAGTTCATCCCCGAGGTCACGAATGCCTCCCCCCAGCTTTCCCCCGCGCAATGGGCTGCGTTCGAGGGCCAGGTCTTACGCATCGCCCTGCATGACGGCGGCGAGGACAACACTTTTTATACTGACATGGAAATGTAGAGCCGTTTTTCTTCAGCCGCTTATGAGGCCCGCCAGCGTCAGTCATTCCGCAACCACCATCAGGACAACCAGTGAGCCATCCATCTTCCCCAATAAGGCCTGACGATCTGCACCGGGCGTTGGGCCCCCTAACCTCCGGCGCCATTCTGGCCGGCACGGTCATTGGCACCGGTATTTTCCTGGTGCCATCCACCATGGCGCGGGAGACGGGCTCGGTTGCTGGCGTATTTGCTGTCTGGCTCTTCGGAGCCTTGCTGACATTGTGCGGCGCTTTTACTTATGCGGAACTGGGTTCCAGCCTGCCCGAAGCCGGCGGCGAATATACCTTTCTCCGCCGCGCCTATGGCCCGATCTGGGGATTCCTGTACGGTTGGCAGCAAATCGTCATTGGCCGTACCGGCTCCATCGCGGCCATCGGACTGGCGGCGAGCCTGTTTCTGGGCTACTTCATGGGGGGTCTGGACAGCGACATCCTGGTCTGGGGCGGGTTTGCCATTTCCGGCTTGCAGGTCGCGGCCATCTTCTGCATTCTGCTGTTAACCTTCATCAACCTGTTTGGGATCGCCAGGGGCGGTACACTACAAAGCGTCCTGACAGCCATCAAGATAGGCGCCATTCTGGCCTTGGTGGCGCTGGCCTTCGGCGGCAGCAAGGGCTCCTGGCAGAATTTTCTGGTGGACACGCCCCAACCGGAGCGGACCTTGACCGCCCACCTCAGCGCTTTTGGCGCGGCCCTGTCCGCCGCGCTGTGGGCCTATGACGGGTGGAACAACCTGACCCTGGTCAGCGGCGAGATCCGCGATCCCGACCGAACCATACCGCGAGTACTGATTACCGGCATCCTCGCCGTGGCGGTTATCTACATGCTGGCCAACCTGGCTTATTTCTATATTCTCCCCTTTCAGGAAGTTCAACAATCGCAGCGTGTGGCCCAGGAGGTGGCGACACGCCTGCTCGGCAGCATCGGCGGTCAGGCGTTGACCCTGGCCGCGGTTGTGTCCACGCTGGCGGCGCTGAATGGCTCGATTCTGTCTGGCGCCCGGATTTTTTTTGCCATGTCCCGGGATGGCCTGTTTTTTAAGGGCCTCTCCGCCGTGCACCCGATTCATCGAACTCCCGTTCGCGCATTGCTGTTTCAATGCCTGTTCGCCTCCGCCTTGATCCTGCTGCTGGGCCATGACAAGGCGGCTTTCGAGCGTATGCTCGATTACGCCCTATTCGGCACCTGGGGCTTTTATGGACTCACGTCACTGGCCGTCATCGTGCTGAGATATACACACCCTGATCTGCCACGCCCCTATCTGACGGTTGGCTATCCTTGGGTTCCGCTGATTTTCAGTGCCGTGGCGCTGTTGTTCTGTGTCAGCATCGCCGTGCGGCGGCCGGAAGAAAGTCTGATGGGCGTGTTATTCCTATTGGCCGGGCTACCATTTTATGTTTATTGGCGACGCCGGGAAGCCATCGCGATCCCATGACCCGAACCATGTCGGTGGTTATGGCTCACCCATGGTCTTCTCCGCCCCTGGCGCATCCCGGCCGGTTTCCCAAGACGCCATGGGTGGATCAATGTAGACCGTAGGCAGCAGGCAGGAAGACTGCGGAATTGTTCCGCCTTTCGCCGACTGCTTTCCCTCTCTCAAGCGCAGGCTTGAAGTCTTGAGCCGCCCCCCGTTGAAGATGAAGCCGCCGCTCGGGTTCGTCGGTCTGCCCAGCGCAACAGCAGCACGTTCGTGCTTGAGCCATGATCGAACGGCTGCGGGCCGATGACCGTGTCGCACTAATACCGCCATTCACACCTTGGCTGAAGCGGCGTCATTCCGGTCAGGACCAGCGAAATTCAGCGCCATGGCAGGTAGCTCGTGGCGCCAGATGCGCCTCAATCCAAGACAGGTTCACTACCCGTGAATGGATTCAAGCCGGGCTATCCTGCCCGGCCCCTGAGGGTGGCTGTGGCACACCGCTGGCGGATCACCAATATTTAACACCCGCGGTGCGCGAGTACAGACAGCCTCGCACCTGGAACCTGGACCAAAAACTTCCCGAACTCCAGCGATAAGTGCCTGGCGATTTCCACCCTGACACAGCCGATGGCTTGGGTATCGCCCATAAAAAAGGGGCGCCGATCGGCGCCCCAAGGCAAGAGCCGCTCAAGGAATCGGATTACATGTGATACGCGGTTTCTCCATGTTCGGTCGTATCGAGGCCTTGACGTTCGGTTTCCTCGGCGACGCGCAGGCCCACCAGCATATCGACCAGTTTGTAGCCAATCCATGAGACGGAGCCAGACCAGAGCAGGGCCACGCCAACACCCCACAACTGACTAATGAATTGCGTCTTCATGTCATATTCAGCAACGGCGTTGGCTACGTAATCATAAACACCCGTGCCTCCCAAGGCCGGGGCCGCGACAATGGCCGTTCCCAGGGCGCCAATGATTCCCCCCACGCCATGGACGCCGAAGACATCCAGAGAATCGTCATAACCGAACGTTCGCTTCATGCTGGTGACGGACCAGAAGCAGACCCCGCCCGCCACCAGGCCCAGGACGATGGCGCCCATGGGTCCGGACCAGCCACAGGCCGGCGTAATGGCAACCAGACCGGCGACCGCGCCCGATGCCGCGCCCAACATGCTGGGCTTGCCCCGCATGGTCCATTCCACGCCGACCCAGGCCAGCGTCGCGGCAGCCGTCGCTACCATGGTGTTGAGAAAGACCATGGCGGTCGTGCCATTGGCTTCGAGATTGGAACCGGCGTTAAAACCAAACCAGCCCACCCAGAGTAGAGACGCGCCGACCATGGTCAACGTCACGCTGTGTGGCGCCATGGACTCCTTGCCAAAACCGATGCGCTTCCCGACCATGATGCAGCCAATCAGGCCGGCAATGCCGGCGTTGATGTGTACGACAGTACCACCCGCGAAATCCAGTGCGCCTTTTTGAAACAGAAACCCGGCGGTAGCCCCGGCGGCGGAACCCGCTTCCGCGCTGGTATAGGCATCGGGTCCAGCCCAGTACCAGACCATATGGGCCATGGGTAAATACGCGAAGGTGAACCAGAAAATGATGAACAACAATACCGCCTGAAATTTAACGCGTTCGGCAAACGCGCCCACAATCAAAGCGGGTGTGATGCCGGCAAAGGTTAACTGGAAGGCTATGTAAATATACTCAGGGATCACAACCCCTTTGCTGAAGGTTGCAGCCATGGATTCAGGGGTAACCCCTTTCAGGAAAACCTTATCGAACCCACCGAAGAAGGCATTGCCCTCGGTAAAGGCGATGCTATATCCATAAAGCGCCCACAACACACCCATCAGGGAGAAGATCACGAAGACCTGCATCAGTATCGACAGCATGTTTTTCGCACGGACCATGCCGCCGTAGAATAGAGCCAGTCCCGGGATGACCATCAAGGTGACCAGAATGGTGGCCATGATGACCCAGGCGACATCACCCTTATCCGGCGTGGGGCTGGCGGGGTCAGCGAGGGCCATTCCGGCATGCCCCATCGCCATCATGCACAATAATAGAGCAGAAAATGTTCTTTTCATGATGAATATCCCCTTATAGCGCATCCGATCCGGTTTCCCCGGTTCGAATACGAATAGCCTGTTCCAGAGCGGTCACGAAGATTTTACCGTCGCCGATTTTTCCCGTATTGGCCGTGGTCGCAATGGCATCCAGGGCGGCCTCCAATTGTGCATCGCTGACGGCGACCTCGAGTTTTATTTTGGGCAGGAAATCAACAACATACTCAGCCCCCCTGTATAGCTCGGTATGTCCTTTCTGACGTCCGAAGCCTTTCACTTCTGTAACAGTAATACCGGAAATACCGGCTTCCGATAGTGCTTCACGCACATCGTCCAGCTTGAATGGTTTGAGTATAGCGGTCACTAATTTCATGGATGTTCTACTCCTCTCTTGAACAAGCGATCATGGATAATGAACTCAAGTAAAAGTTAGCAGGAGTCATGCCAATCAACGCCAAATCACCCCATTTCGAATTTTCCAGCTCCCTGATCGAGGGTTAAACACACGTGCCATGCAGTGTTTTCACCTGGCAAGGCGAGCCTCCATAAACAGCCAGTTAAAATATGTGGATGGGGTCGCAATACAGCACGTCCAACCCGGCCCCTCATGCACCATATTGGCGCACGAAATAAATTAAACTGCCAAATGCCGCCTTCGCTATGCGCCTGTCTTATCCAGTTGTCGTAGGGCATCGAGAAAATCAGGATATTGATTCGCCAAGTGTGATTGAAAATGCTGGCCATGCATGCCATACGAAACAAGGAGTATCGATATTTTGCTCAAAAAAAAGCCACCTTTGTCAGGTGGCTTTTTCGGTGAAACAAAGTAACGGGGCTTCAGTTGCCTTCCTTGACCTCCACATCCTTCAGGGCCTTCTTCACCTCGTCGGCGGCATCTCCGGCCATTTTGCCCTTGGCATCACGGCGGGCGCGATCAAGTTCCTTGATGGCGTCGCGGTCGGCATTGGCCTTGATGTCTTCCCCTGACCAGGTTTTGCTCTGCTGTGCGTAGGGCTTTTTCTTGTCTTCCTCGATCAGGGCCTTTTCAGCCGTGTCAATCTCGGTCACAGCCTTATTCTCGTTGCCCGAGCGGGCATCCTGCTCCGCGGCCTTCAGGGTTTTCTCGATGGCGACGCCTTCGGGGCTGACAGGCTTCTTCTCGGCACACCCTGCAAGCGCCAAAACAGACGCCAGCAGAATACTCATATCTCGATACTGATTACTCGTTTTCATGGGTCTCTCTATCAAGTTGTTCCAAGGCTCGATCTGCTCTCCAGGTCACATGCCTTAAAAGGTGATGACGATATCGGCAGAGAAGGTGAACTGATTGTCCAGCATCTTGCCGGGCGTCGAACTCATGAAGGCATTGTTGTTGGATGACCAGTCATACCTGAAGTTGGGCCGCACCATGATCCACTTCAGCGGCTTGTAGTTCACCCCCGCGGTGAGGGCATAGTAGTTGGCGCCATCGGAGTATCCGCCATTGGGAACATAGGCCCCGTAACTGGGTCCGCAGGCATACGTGTTGCCGGCGCCGCCAGCGTTGTAGTTGAAACTGCCGGGACACCGTTGCGGGCCAAGTACGCGAAAACCATTGGCATCGCGGAACCATTCGGCCCGGACGCCCACGCCCAGGTTATCCAGTACGTCGTACATCAGGTATTGGTTGATGCCATACCACATCGCATCCTGCAAACCGCCTGGCGTACCGCTGGCAATACCGTTTCCGGTTACGACGCCATCGGCAAAGCCCATATCATGCTGGAGGACATAATGCAGGGTGTTGTCGAGGAAGTTGGCCTTGCCTACCAGGCTGTAAGCGGCCCAAGGCTGACTCGACTGGGCCGAGCGTTCGGCGGCGGTCGAGTTCAGAGTGACCGAGTAGTCCTTTTCGTCGCTGGTCCAGGTCACGCCGCCCAACCAGCCCCAGTTGGTCAACTGGGTATTGAAGTTGCCATCCCAGCCGCCCGTGGCGCTACCCGTTACCGTACCGGCGCTGGCCGTCCAGTTTTCATCGAATGCATAGGTCGCCAGCACGCCCGTATGGGTGAAAGGCTCGCCATACTGCATCGTGTAGGCGTGGGTATAGAAGAAGTTATCGGGGGCGGTCACCACTTCATAACCGAGGATGGTGTAGAAGTGACCGGCCTTTACCGCGAGACCATTGCCGACCGGCAGGTTGAATTCCGCATAGAATTGCGGCATGGCCAGCGAGTAGAAGCGATCATTCCAGCTTGTGAGATGCAGGTCATAGTTGCCGCGGTTGAGAATCTGTCCGGTACCCAACTCGTAAGCGGGGACGCCGTAAGCCTGAGTGAAGATGGAATCAGTACCGTAGGTAATATCAAAGCGACCACCGATATCCCATGCGTCGCCGCTGACAGTGATGGCTCTCTGGACGTAGCCATAGAGCTGGTTCATCTGCAGTTCACCGTCGCGATCCCCAAAGGTAACGGGTCCATTGAAACCGTCGGCGGGATTATTGGCATTGGCCGTAACGCCCGCGTTGACCCAGCCGCCCCAAGTGATCCCGTAATCCTTCAGTGGCTGGTGCTCCTTGCTACCCATGATGTAATCCGCTAAACCTGTCGTTTCATCGATGGTTTCCGCCTGTGCCCACCCCATGGGCAGCAAGAACAGGAGGGCTGTGCCTCCATATCCGAGGTTAGGCCAGATTGATTTACGCCTGCTCATAGTGATCTCCATAATGTTACGTACTCTTGAATGAAGCAGAAGTTATGCCAACGCATGAGAACCCACTGTTTCATAACAACACATGAGGCAAAATTACAACACCGCGCACCATACAAGAGCATGATCACCCGGATATGCACTGCTTTTAGCCATTGTTGCTGCAGCCAAACGTCATGAAGGGCGATGACCGGGGCCAGAGGCTATGCCGCTAGACCCAGCCCAAATACAATGCCTGACATGTCAAGTAACCCCACTGAAATCCTGCAGCATGTCTTTGGTTATGACTCTTATAGAGGGCTGCAAGCCTCCATCATTGAGACCCTGATCACTGGTCAGGACGCCTTGGTTCTGATGCCGACTGGCGGTGGTAAATCGCTCTGCTACCAGATTCCGGCCTTGATTCGCCCAGGTGCTGGCATCGTCATTTCCCCGCTGATCGCCTTGATGCAGGACCAGGTCGACGCGCTTCGCCAAGTGGGCGTCAAGGCCGCGTTCTTGAACTCCACCCTAACTCTCGAAGAGCAACGCGGGATCGAACAGCAATTGTTGGCGGGTGAACTTGATCTCTTGTATGCGGCCCCGGAACGGCTCAATACCGGCCGCTTTCTGGATCTGCTGGAGCACGCAACGATAAGCCTGTTTGCCATCGACGAAGCTCATTGCGTTTCCCAATGGGGTCATGACTTTCGCAGCGATTACCTGCAATTGTCCTTGTTGCATCAGCGCTTTCCGGGTATCCCCCGTATCGCCCTGACGGCCACGGCGGATGAGCGAACCCGGCATGAAATCGTCGTTCAACTGGGCCTCGAACAGGCCAGACAGTACATCAGCAGTTTCGATCGACCGAACATCCGCTACACCATCACCACAAAACGCAATTCACGCGCACAGTTGCTGCATTTTCTCCGCGCGGAACACCCCGGAGACGCCGGTATCGTCTACTGTCTATCCCGCAAGAAGGTCGAGGCAACCGCGGAGTTTCTTGTCCATCAGGGGCTGACCGCCCTCCCCTACCATGCCGGAATGCCGGCGAGTGATCGGGAGCGCCATCAACGGCGGTTCCTCATGGAGGAGGGGGTGATCATCGTCGCCACCATCGCCTTTGGCATGGGCATCGACAAGCCGAATGTCAGGTTCGTCGCTCATCTGGACTTGCCCAAGAGCCCCGAGGCCTATTATCAGGAAACCGGCCGGGCGGGACGTGACGGTGAACCCGCCAATGCCTGGATGGTTTATGGGTTGCAGGATGTCATCACGCTGCGGCAAATGGTGGAGAATTCCGAAGCCGACGAACGGCACAAGCAGGTGGAGCGGCACAAGCTGGATGCGATGCTGGGATTGTGTGAGGTCACCTCCTGTCGTCGTCAGACCTTGTTGCGCTATTTCGGCGAGGAACTCCCAAAACCTTGCGGCAACTGTGACAACTGTCTCTCCCCACCCGCCACTTGGGATGGTACGGAGGCCGCACGCAAGGCCCTATCCTGTGTCTACCGGGCCAGCCAGCGCTTCGGGGCGCATCATTTGACCGATATCCTGCTCGGCAGGACCAGCGAACGCATTGAACGGCTCGGACATCGGCATCTGAGCACCTTCGGGATCGGGCGGGAACTGGACGAGAAGCAGTGGCTTTCAGTCTTTCGGCAACTGATCACACTGGGACTGCTCGATGTGGATTACGAAGCCCATGGCGCCCTTAAGCTGAATGATGCCTGCCGCGCCTTGCTGCGGGGCGAGGCCCGACTGCTGCTGCGCCGTGATGAGGAAAAGCATTTGACACGCTCCACCTCCACGACCCATTCAACCCTTCTGGCCGCCCCGGAAAATCACCACTTGTGGGAGGCCTTGCGGCAGCTTCGCAAACAGCTTGCCGAGGAACAGGAGGTACCGCCTTATGTGATCTTCCATGACGCGGTGTTGCTGGAAATGGTTAAACAGCGCCCCCGTAACCGGTCGGATCTCCGCGGACTCTCGGGGGTAGGCGAGACCAAGCTGATACGTTATGGTGATAGATTCCTGGCTGTCATCCAGCAGCACCCAGGCCCCGCCAGCGCGGGAGCAGGAGCGGGAATCAGCGATACCGCCACTGCCAGCCTTGATCTCTTTCGCCTGGGCATGTCCGCGGATCAAATCGCCGCGCATCGGGGGCTGAAAACCAGCACCATCTTCAGCCACCTGGCACTTGCCATCCTGCGGGGGCGACTCACCGCCCGCGAGGTCGTCAATTTACCGGCCGAGGAAATGGGCAAAATCGAACAGGTCTGGAATGGGCTGCCCGATGAGGAGCAAAAGGGCGTCAAGTCGCTGTTTGAAGCTTTCGAGGGCCGGTACGAATACGGAGTTCTTCGTTGCCTGCACGCGGAATGGCAAAGACGAAAGGAGTGACGGCGCCATTACGACACGCATCCTGCCGGCCGAGCCGCGACTTTGGCCAGGGTTTGCGAAGATCAGGCCGAAACCAGATCCCCTGCGAACGCCTCTTCCATCTCCCCAATAAAGCGATATTCACACCCGAGACAGTGGTCAAGCCAGCGCGACAGGAAATAGTTCAGGTTCCACTTGTAATCCAGCACGGATTCGATGCTTGCCGCGTCGCGCAGCGCCTCATGCACGTGGGTCCGCGCCCAATCGCTGAGCATTTCCACCGTCCGCGAATCCAGGCAAACCCGCAGACGCACGGCCGGCTCTCCCAATGAAGCAGAGGCTCCGGCAAAATCGTGTGTCAGTTCGAGAACCAGGGTAAACGGGGAACGCTCAATGAGCCGCACATAAAGCTCGGGCTTGCCCTTAGCCCTAGCCCTGGCCACCGACCTCAGGTTCAACACGTCGGGAGCCAAACGCATCAGTCGAACGAAGTTCCCTTCACATACATGTTGCAGCCACAAGGATTTCTCAACCGGACTGAAAGAAACCATGACTTCAGACACTGCTCAGGTCTCGCAATAGCTGGCGCACGCGCTGGCGGTCTCCCACAGCGCAACGCTGAGGACATTCAACCCTTGGGCCTTGACCTGTTCATAAATCATTTTGGCCAACAATTCCGCCGTGGGATGCTCATCCAGCAAAAGATACCGCTCTCCAAGTTGTTCCAGCGCCGGCGCCAGCGGATCATCGCGGTGCAGCAATAAATTGTGATCCAGTTCGGAGTCGATATAGCGATGCGCCACGGCGCTAATGTCGGCAAAATCGCAAACCATACCCTGATCGTTCAATTCCGGGGCCGCCACCGTAATCGCCGCCTTGACACTGTGGCCATGCAAGTGCCGGCATTTGCCCGGATGCCCCATGAGTCTATGACCATAACAAAAATAGATATCCTTGGTGATAGTGAACATGGGCGTTTAGGTATGTTGGAGATGGCGCACTGCTTCGGTTCAAAGACTGCGGATGCCCTTGATCAGGCCGGTCAGGAGATAGCCATCCGCTTCGGCGTCCTCGCATCGAGCCACTTCGATATAGACTTTAAGCGGCGGCGATAAGCCCCTGACAGCCTCGATGCACACTTCGGCAGCCACGCCAATGTTCAGCGGAGAACGGCCATGAAACCGGATTTCACTGCCCGTTAGACACACACCCTCCCCCGCCGAGGCTTCCGTTTCCGAGATGGAACGATACGTCAGACTACAGCATAAGGACGTTTCTTCTCGTCGACTGGCTTGAACACTCATCACGATAGTGAATAATAAAATGAAGGTACATTGTAAATCAGGCCCGCGTGTTTCATGACACTGGTAAAAAGTGATCCAGAGCCTCGCGGTGGCTTCGAGCGATCACAGCGGCGCGGGAATGCCGCTTGTGCTATCTTTCGCGATTTCGAGGGTTAATCTGGGGTTCAATAACCCAAGCTTCCGATCCTGCTTCGAAAATCCTTCAACTTGTACCGACGCGCTCGCGGATCACATTCATGACCAGCAAACTGCATGTCCTTACCGGCATCACCACCACCGGAACTCCTCACCTTGGCAATTACGTCGGCGCCATCCGCCCGGCCATCGAGGCTAGTCACCGGCATGATGTGCTTCCATTCTATTTTCTGGCTGACTACCACGCCCTCATCAAATGCCAGGATCCGGATCGAGTCCGCCAATCGACCCTGGAAATCGCGGCAACCTGGCTTGCGCTGGGTCTGGATACCGCCAACGCCATTTTCTATCGACAGTCCGATGTGCCGGAAATCGCCGAACTGGCCTGGATCCTCAATTGTGTTACCGCCAAGGGGCTGATGAACCGCGCCCACGCCTACAAGGCGGCCGTGCAGACCAATCAGGACAGCGGGGAACCCGATCCCGACAAGGGCGTCACGATGGGGCTGTTCAACTATCCGGTGCTGATGGCCGCGGATATCCTGCTGTTCAAGGCGCATCGGGTGCCCGTTGGACGGGATCAGGTGCAGCACATCGAGATGGCGCGCGACATCGCCGGCCGCTTCAATCACCTGTATGGAGAACATTTCATCATCCCCGAAGCCGTGATCAGCGAGGATACCGCCACCCTCCTGGGGCTGGATGGCCGCAAGATGAGCAAGAGCTACGACAACACCATCCCTCTGTTCATGGAAGAGAAAAAATTCCGCAAGCTCATCAACAAGATCAAGACCAACTCGCTGGAGCCCGGCGAGCCCAAGGATCCCGATACCTGCACCCTGTTCAGCATCTACAAGGCCTTTGCCCGACCCGACGAAACCGCCGCCATCCGTGACCGCTATGCCGGCGGCATCGGCTGGGGTGAAATGAAGGGTGTGCTGTTCGAATACCTCAACGAGCACCTCCAGACAGCGAGAGAACGCTACGAAGCCCTCCTTGAGGCTCCCCGAAAAATCGAGGAAATCCTGCTGGATGGCGCCGCCAAGGCGCGTGAGTACAGCGCGCCATTCATGAAAGAACTCCGCTCCAGCATCGGCATTCGCCCCCTGGGCTGAATGTTCCTGAAACAGCGGGACAACCGGAGCCGCCCATGCGATTTTTCCCTGACCGCAAGCGAGAGAGCGCCGCAGCCCGCATCAGAGACGGCCTGGCGATCGCCAGGAAAATAGGCCGTCCGTCACACCGCCATTGCCTGCTCGCTCGACTGGCTGACAGTGCGCTCATGGCGCGGGTAATGCCCCTCTCCGGCCGGCGGCTGGCTCAAGGGCTGGGCTTACTCCTCAATGTGGCGCTGTCAGGGGCAGCCAAACCTGCGACCATCACCCTCCATCTGCGATCCCGACGCTGCCTCTGGGGCACATCCTTCAGCCTGGACCTGAGACTGAAGGATTAAGGCAGCCGCATCCGCCTTGTTGGTGACAGGATGCTCAGGTTCGTCCTGGCAGACTTCGCCACGAGATAGAGCGCTAGCCCCCATGGCCAGCCCGGAAAAGGCAAGCCATCCTATCGGGCAGTTCCCATCCTCAGGGTTTCGGCGCTTTCTTAGCGATGGCCTTGACGCGAGGCCTCACCGGTCATGGGGACGAACAACACGGGCAAGACCGCCTGGCGTTCCATCCTGCCGCTCCGTTTGGTCAGCAGATAGAGCATCTGATTGAAGGCGGGGCCCACCGGAATGACCATACGCCCGCCCTCCTTGAGTTGACCGATCAAAGGTTCGGGGATTGCATCGGGCGCGCAGGTGACGATGATGGCGTCAAACGGGCCGGCCTCCGGCCAGCCCCGATACCCGTCGCCGATTCGCACCTTGACATTGCCATAGCCCAGCCGCTTCAGATCGGCCTCGGCACGCAGACCCAGGGCCTCGACGATTTCCATGGTGTAAACCTCGGCCACCAGGGAGGACAGCACGGCCGCCTGATAGCCAGAGCCGGCGCCGATTTCCAGGACCTTGTCGGCGGGTCGTGGAGCCAGTTTTTCGGTCATGAAAGCCACCACATAAGGCTGAGAAATCGTCTGCCCATGTCCAATCGGCAAGGGTTTATCGGCGTAGGCCTCGTCCCGCCGCCCCGGGGGCACGAATTCATGCCGCGGCACCTCAGCCATGGCCTTGAGGACGCCGGCATCGGTGATGTTTCGCCCGGTAGCCTTGAGTTGCGTTTCAACCATCCGTTTCCGCGCCGTCGTGTACTCCTCATCCATCGCCACGGGGCTGGCGCTTGCCATCACTGTCAGCAATGGCACTGCGCAGACCGCGAGGAAGCAAAGGAGCCGACAGGGTCGAAACTGTCCGCGGTAAGTGACCGGGTGAAATTCATTGGGAAAACCCTTTCGCAACATGGCAAGATCCCTCATTCATCAAGAAAAATCCGCGGGTCATCGCGAAGTCATGCACATCTTCGTGTACCCTTGGCTTGGGGCGGAAGATTTAATCCCGGCGAAATCCCGCAACCCATCCAAGGGACATCCCCTTGCGTCGGGGACACCTCCCGGAATCGCTATCTGGCGATGACAGTATCATATTCCTGCCGCAGACAAAGCGGCCTCCACGGCCCAATAGGGCCAGACGGCTCCGACCGACAGACAATAACCGAGACACCTCCGCCATGACCACTCAGGACAAAAGCCCTCCCAACCATGTCGTCATCATTGGCTCCGGAATGGCCGGAATCACCTTTGCCGAGGAACTCCACTCGCTTGCGCCCGAAATGCCAATTACCCTTCTCACCCTGGAATCCCATGGCTATTATTCGCGGCCGATGCTTTCGCATGGATTTTCCCGGGAAGACGTGGAAACCAGGATCATCCTGAAGACATTCGATGATCTGCAAGGCAGTGGTGTGGATATTCGCGCGGGGACCGAGGTCCTCGCCATCAACCGGGAAGGAAAAGCGGTGACCTATCGCGCCAAGGGCCAGGAGGGAGTCCTCGGCTACGACTGCCTGGTGCTGGCGCCGGGTTCGGATGCCTTCATCCCCCCACCCTTCCGCTTGGCGGAAGGACTCTACCGGGTCCTCAATAGTCTGGACGACCTGATCGGCCTGCGTCGTGAGCGTGCCAGAATTCTCGCCAGCAATGCCCTACCCCGCTGGGCCATCATCGGCGGCGGGTTGATTGGCTGCGAAGTCGCTGCCGATCTGGCCAAGGCGGGCGACGCCGTCATGCTGTTTCATGCCCTGCCCCGCCTCATGGAACGGCAACTGGTGGAGGAGGACTCCGTCACCCTGCTCGCCGTTCTTCAGGGCCTGGGCATCGAGGTTCGGCTCGACGCCGGTGCGGAAGCCTTCGAACGGGATGCCCGAGGCAAGCTCGCCATCCGGTTGGCACATGGCGAGGAAACCGGTTTCGATGGCATCATCGTGGCCACGGGGTTCAAACCGCGTATCGCCCTCGCCCAAGCCGCCGGACTCGAGGTCAAGCGGGGTATCGCCGTGAATAACTATCTAACGACCTCGGACCCCAATATCTTCGCCCTGGGCGACGCCGCCGAATTCCCGGAGGGGCGCATTTATGCCTATGTGATGCCCATCCGCCATCAGGCGCTCTGGCTCGGAAAATACCTGGCGGGTCAGACTACGGAAGCTTGGCAACCGCCAATATTCAAGCCGCGGGCCAAAGTACATGGATTCAACGCAGCACATCCATATCTGTTTTGAGTGGGCGTCTCAGTCATGTGGCCCTGAATCATCCAGGATTGCGCCGCCTCATCAAGCGTCCTCATCCTGACGTTCCAGGGCCCATAGAACATGCTCCCGAACCAGTTCGGAAGGGTGGTCAAGACGGGCTAGCAGTGCAAACTTCACGCGGCTTGAACGCGCTGCGTTGCCCATGGCGATGGCCAGATTGCGAAGCCAGCGTTCATGGCCCAGGCGACGAATGGCCGAACCTTCGGTCTTCTGTAAAAACTCGGCTTCGTCCCATGCAAACAGGCCGAGCAAATCGGCCTCATCCAGGCGATGGCGGGGCAGAAAATCCATCTCACGGGTAAGCTGAGCGTAACGGTTCCAGGGGCACACCAATTGGCAGTCATCGCAACCATAGATGCGGTTACCCATGGGTTTGCGGAAGATTCCCGGGATCGAGCCTTGAAGTTCGATGGTGAGATAGGCAATGCAGCGTCGGGCGTCGACCTGGTAGGGGGCCACGATGGCCTGGGTTGGACAACTATCGATGCAGGCCCGGCAACTGCCGCAATGATTGGGGACAGGCGCGTCGACCGGCAGCGGCAAGTCAGTGTAAATCTCTCCCAGGAAGAAAAATGACCCTGCCTGACGGTTGATCAGGTTGGTATGCTTGCCGATCCAGCCCAGACCCGCCTTCGCGGCCAGGGGCTTTTCCATCACTGGCGCGCTGTCGGTGAAGACCCGGTAGCCAAAAGCTCCATGCGAGGATTCAATGCGCCGTGCCAGTGCCCGCAGACGGTTGCGCATCAGTTTGTGATAATCCCGTCCGAGCGCATAACGGGAGATAAACGCGCTCCCAGGCTCCTGTAATCGTTCCTCGATGATATTCCTCGCCTCAGGTAAATAATCCATGCGCACACTGATGACACGCAAGGCGCCCGGGACCAACTCGGCGGGCCGTGTACGCAAACTGCCATGCCGGGACATATAGTCCATTTCGCCATGAAAACCTGCCGCCAGCCAGTCATGCAGTCGTTGCTCGGCCAGAGCCAGATCGATATCGCACACGCCCACTTGCTGAAAGCCCAAGCCTAGCCCCCAGGCGATTATTTGATCTTTCAGACTGACTGGATCGGTGTTCGGCATGGATGCAAACTGGAGTACTGGACTACTTTCCGGGAAAATGATGCCTGAATCAGACCCGCGGCAATGTTAACCCGATACCGATGTATTTCCGATAGGGCGAGCATCGCCTAGTAGCCCTGCGTTTCCAAAGCTTCTACCTAGCCATCAAAGCCATGAAAGCCATCAGCGCCCCTCAGTATCTCTATTCCGCCGCCGATACCCGCGCGATCGATCAGGCGGCGATTCATGAATTGGGTCTCACCGGCATGGAATTGATGGAGCGCGCGGGTCAGGGCGCCCTTGCAGCCTTGCGGCAGTACTGGCCCGCCGCCAGGACCTTATCGACGGTTTGCGGGGGGGGCAACAATGGGGGCGATGGGTATGTGGTGGCGAGGCGTGCGCAGGAACTCGGCTTCGATGTCCGTGCCTACCCCGCCGCTCCACCGGAGTCCCTGCGGGATGATGCCCGACTGGCCTATGAGCGATATCGGGATGGGGGTGGAGAAATCCTCGACTTCATTCCCGAGGATTTCGAAGCGACTGAAATTTTGATTGATGGATTGCTCGGCACGGGACTGGACCGCGATATCAGCGGACCCTATGCCGAGATCATCGAAGCCATGAACCGTTATAGAGAGCGAGGCGAGCAACATGCCATCAATCAGCGTGCAATTGTGGCGCTGGATATTCCCTCGGGTCTCCACGCCGATACCGGCAGCCGCCTGGGCGTGGCGGTCAAGGCGGATCTCACCGTCAGCTTCGTGGCGCTGAAACGCGGCCTGTTCACGGGTGATGGGCCTGAACTCGCCGGAGTGGTCATTCTGGATGATTTATCCATCCCCGGCGCCGCGCGGCAGAAGGTCCTGCCTTCAGCCCGATTATGGACCCCGCCAATCCCTCCCCTGCCCCGTCGCCCCTTGTCCGGCCATAAGGGCCTGTACGGTCATGTGCTGGTGGTGGGCGGGGACCACGGTTTCAGTGGTGCGGTCCGGTTAGCGGCGGAGGCAGCGGCGCGGGTGGGAGCAGGCCTGGTCAGTGTGGCAACGCGGACCGATCAGGCCATCATCCTGAACCTGACCCGTCCGGAACTGATGGTCCATGGCGTGGAAACTGCCGCCGGCCTGAACCCCTTGCTGGACCGGGCGACGGTCGTCGCGATCGGCCCCGGGTTGGGGCAGTCGGACTGGGGTCTCGCCCTGCTGGAGCGGGTGCTGATGACGGAACTGCCGCTGGTGGTCGATGCCGATGCCCTCAACCTGCTGGTGGAAAGCCCTTATGTACGGCATAACTGGGTGCTGACACCACACCCCGGCGAGGCCGGTCGGCTGCTGGGCATGACCAGTCAGGAAATTCAACGCGATCGTTTCGCCGCCATCAGTTCCCTGCAATCCCGCTATGGCGGCACGATAGTCTTGAAAGGGTCAGGCACCCTGATCCAAACGTCGGATGGCATTGCCGACATCTGCGGCGCGGGCAATCCCGGGATGGCCAGCGGCGGCATGGGGGACGTCTTGACCGGTGTCATCGCCGGACTCATCGCTCAGAAAATACACCCCGCCGAAGCCGCGCGTCTCGGCGTCTGCCTGCATGCGGCGGCAGGCGACCTCGCCGCCAGGGATGGGGAGCGCGGGCTGCTGGCCAGTGATTTATTAGGCAAATTACGCTATTTACTCAACGGACCCAGCGACGGATGATCCTCCATCCATCCGAACAAACCGGAGCCGCCGCCAATATTACTGCCTTCGATTCATCAGGCCGCGTAACAGCAGCCAGGACAACAACGCCCAGAGCATGGCGGGCGCCACCCAGTAAGTCCGTTGATAGAGCGTTGGCGGTGGATTGCTCAAATAGGGAACCGTATAAATCCCTGCCCAGGGTTGGTGCAGCGGTGATTGCTCCAGTATTTCGCCATTCGCCAGACCCACCGTCGAAATGCCGGTATTGGTCACCCTTAGCACCGGCCGCCTCAATTCGACCCCGCGCGCCAAGGTCATGAACATATGTTGCCAAGGCTCCTGCCAGTTTCCATACCAGGAGTCGTTGGTGGTATTGACGATGAATTGGGCGCCCAGATCAGCCAGAGAGCGACTGAAGGCGGGAAACAGGCTTTCGTAGCAGATCTGCGGTCCCACGCGGTAGCCGTTCCATTCCAGCAGCACGGTCGGACCGGGGCCGCGGGCGAATTGACCCGTGGGCGGCAACCAGTCGCGAATCCGCGGCAGCCACCCTTCGCCGGGAATATATTCGCCAAAGGCCAACAAGATCGTCTTGCTGTAATGGGGCGGCACGATCTCTCCCTCGCGATTCAGCACAAACAGCGAGTTGGTCAACAGGCGGGAGTCAAGATCGATGCCATAAGCGCCGGTGATCAGCGCCAGCCGGCGCTTGCTCAGGAACGATCGCAGTTTTTCGGTATACGGAGTGTCGTTCAGATTCTCGCCCATCAGGGCTGGGAAAGCGGTTTCCGGCCACAACACAAAATCCACCGGTTGCTTCAGTTCCGCCAAGGCCTCGTCCGTCAGCGACAAGAAACCATCCAGAATGCCTTGTTGGTAACCCTTTCCCAGTTCCGCCGCAATCTTCTCGGCATTGCCTATATTGCCTTGTACCAGCAACACACGCAGGCTGGCGTCGGGTTCAGGCAACCGCTGCCGCAACCAGAGCCCGCCCAGATTCATCAACAGAAAACCGGCAAGGACGAGCCCCAACAAACGGTGACCGCGCGGCTCATGGCGACTCCGCCAGGCCAGCAACAACGGCAGGTTGCACAGCAGGGTGGCCGCGCTGAGGCCCGAAAAGCCGATGACTTCGGCCCAATGGTAAAGCGGGACGTTCGACCCAAACCAGGAATAGCCGAAATTCCAGTCGAACAAGGTTGGGGTATAGGCCTCGCACAGGGTTGTGATCAGCGCCATCAACCCAAGTGTCAAGCCCTGGTTCCAGCGCCAGCGGCGCTGCCCCAGAAACCATAGACCGCCGGCCAGAGGCACGAATAGATGAGCCAGCAGGGCAAACAACCCCATGCCCAGCACCGCGACGGGCCAATCCAGGTGCGCGAACTCGTGCAGGAGATAGGTCACCCAATTGAAACCGATCAGGGTAAAGACAAAGGCCGTCAGGAAGCCCCCCGCCAGCACCATTCGCAGTTGACTCTGGCGGCTCCAGAACAGCCACAGCGGCACGAAGCAGAATAGCGACGCCCAGGGAGGAAAAGGGATGTAGCTGGCGCCGATCAGGACGCCTGAGAGTACTGGCAGCCACCATTGCCGCAAAGAACCTGTCATGAGGAAAGAATGAGTTTGGGGCTTTGGCCGGCTGGAGGTGATTACACGAGGCGTTGCCGAATGACCCGCTCGATCTCGGCGTCGCTCAGCACGATCGGATTGGTCTTCATGCTGGAGCCGCGGGAGTGGGCAATGATGCGGGGAATATCCGCTGCTTCGACCCCCAGCGCCGACAGGGGTGGCAATGCCATGAATTCGGTCCATTCCTGGAGACGCCGCGCCAGCGCTACCCATGCGGCATGAACATCGAGTCCCGTATCACCGGCCAGCAAACGGCCGACTTCGGCATATTTGTACAACACGGGGTGATCCGGTTCACGGTCGCGCAGGGCGTCGATATTGACTTCGGTGGCCGCCGCCACCAGGGTTCCGCAGACCACCCCATGTGGAATGGGGAAGAAGGATCCCAGGGGTTGCGCAAGACCATGCACCGATCCCAATCCGGCCTGAGCCAGGCAGATTCCCGAAACCAGCGCCGCGTAAGCCATCAGTTCCCGGCCCCGGGCGGCTTCCGCACCCCCGGAGAACCAGGCGGGCAGTCCACTGATGGCAGCCCTGAGGCCAGACAGCGCCAGGGCATCGGTCAGCGGGTTGGCGCGAAGGGAGACATACGATTCCAGTAGTTGGGTGAAAGCATCCATGCCATTGGCGGCGATCAACGACGGCGGGCAAGTGACCAAGAGATCGGGATCAACGATGGCATAGGCGGCCATCAACCGGTCATCGCGGAAAGATTTCTTGAAACCTTCGACGCCGTGGCGGGTCAGCACCGCGTTTTTCGTCGCTTCCGAACCCGTGCCGGCGGTGGTGGGAACGGCGATGAAGGGCGTGGCGGGCCCCCGATAAGGGAACTCTGGCCCCACGCCTTCAAGATGATCCATGACGCTGTTCCCGGTCCGCAGCAGACCCGCTATGGCCTTGGCCGCATCGAGCGTACTGCCGCCACCCACGCCAATGACCACATCCACGGCTTCCTGGCGCCAGCGCGCCACGGCTTCATCGATCTCCTCGGGCGAGGGCTCGCCTGAAACGCGGAGAACACTCCACTGACATCCATGCCGTTTCCAGTCCTGTTGCAAAAACTCCCATTGAGGGGAATTCGTGAAGGATTGCGCCCCCGTCACCAATAGCAGATTTTGCCCGAATCCGGCCGCCAGTTCCGGCAGAAGCTTGAGACGCCCCGCGCCAAACTCGATGCGCGGCAAACGTCCAATCGAAAATGGCGCGATCATGTCAGCCGGCGGGAAAGAGAGCCTGCATCGGCACACCCTGTCTGGGCTCGGCCATCATGGAAGCCACCGCATCACGCCAGATCGCGTAATGCGCCGTCTGCTTGTGCGCCATCGCATCCTCCGCCGTGGCGTAGGCTTCATAGAGAATGAAGTGAGTCGGCTCGGACGGATCCTGCAAGACGTCAAAACGCCGGTTGCCAGGCTCCTTCACCGAGGCTTCATGATTGGCCCGGGTCGCTTCGATAAACGCGGCCAGAGAATCAGGCCTTACGTGAACATGAACCAAAGTGACATGCATACCATAACTCCATCAATATTCATTACAGGCGGAGCCTTCAGCCGAGCCATTCGGACCGGCCCCTGCAAACCAATCCCCTTCAATTCCGCCTTACGCTATCGCCTCGCCCAATGCCAAAATAAACGAAGCCTTTTGCCTTAAGCACCTCGGGATCATACAAATTCCTCCCATCAAAGATGGCGGGATGATTCAGTTTGAGCTGGATGGTGTCGAAATTGGGGCTGCGGAAGACATTCCA
>Ga0194119_10001952_pt1 | contig 36385 bp, 34 predicted proteins | sample TA2MahC100mmetaG_FD_148620 | JGI IMG/M metagenome (GOLD analysis project Ga0194119, IMG submission 148620) | Freshwater microbial communities from Lake Tanganyika, Tanzania - TA2015018 Mahale Deep Cast 100m | ecosystem: Environmental > Aquatic > Freshwater > Lake | place: Tanzania: Lake... | reverse complement strand
GGTGTAGGGTATCGCGCGGCGGCCGTGCTCGAACTCGAACACCTTGATGCGCGACTTGGCCGGGTTGAACGACCCTTCGTGCTCGAACGAGCAGGCCATCTCGCACTGCAGGCAGCTCGTGCACTTCTCCGGTTCGATAAGCAGCGACTTCTGCATGGTCCCTCCCGTTGTCGTGAAGCGGCGGCGCCGACACCCCCCCGTACGCTTCCACCGGGCAAGTCTATCCCATCGGGCCGGACTGTAGACAGTGGTACTTTCGCCTGGGATCGTCGCCCACCGCCACCAGACACCTCCGTTCATCGCCATTGATGCTAAGCTCAGCGATGGCGCACCGATCGTTCCAGACAGCGCCGTGGGGGCCGTGGGGCTCTGCCTGTCCTTGATGTTCGTGGCTGGGTCGGCGACCGCGCCCATGGGCGATGCGTGGGCCGTCGCCAAGGACGGCGTCAACCTGCGCGAAGGCCCCGGGAAGGATCACCCCGTGCTGGCCACCCTGGCGCTCGGCCAGACGGCCAGCGAAGTGGGACGCGAGGGTGACTGGGTCCAGATCCACCTCGACGGCGCGGACGCCCCGTCGGGCCGGGTGCACCGTTCCCTGCTGACGCCGGCGCCCACCGCCGCCGCCGGCCAAACCGCGCCTTCGACCGGGCCGGGCCCGATCAAGGCCCTGGAATCGACGGTCGACCAGCTCAACACCTTAGGGCGCAACCAGGGCTACGCCTACTTCGCGTCCGTGCGCGATCTGGGCAGCGGCGGGCGCCGCCGTGGTCGCTACCCTGGAGTGGCTCGCCCTGCCCGAGGACTTCCGCGCCAGCAATTTCGCCGCGCTCGAAAGCATCTGGCGTGGCGCGGCCGGCGCGCTCACGCCGGCGTGGCTGCGCATCCTCGGGCCCGATGGCGGCGTCGTGATGGAATCGGACTCACAGGTCGCCGGCGCAGCCACCGAGCCGGAACCCGAAGCCTAGCCCGCATCGGACTCGGACGCCGAGAGCGTCGAGTAGCCGCGCGTCACGCGCCGGTGGCCCGTCTCAGGTCTTGGCGCGCCGCCGCGATTGCTTCGGCGACAGCCGCGTCATCGCCGAGCCGATCAGCCAGGATCAGGATGAGCCGTGCGCGGAACCGCTCGGCATCCTCCGGGCTGAGCCCCGACTGCGCCGCCATCAGGGCCTGATAGATGTCGTCGGGCCTGGCCAGCCCCCGCCGTGTCGTCATGCCGCCGCCCTCCCGTGCAACCGCGCCAGCGCCGCCGTGACCGCGCCGTGGGTCGGGTCGCGGAAGCGCGCCGCGACGTGCCCGTCGGGACGCACCAGATAGGCCACCGTCGAGTCGAGCCCGTAGCGCCGGGCGACCAGCCCCGTCGCGTCCTCGACATCGTCCCCTTCGCGGACGACGCGCACCGATAGGTGCCCGTCGCACGATTGCGCGCGCGATCCGCACAGGATCGTCGTTCCGTCGTGCATGAGGTCGTGCAGCCAACCCTGCCGCCCGTCGATCGTCACGGGGGAGTCCGGGGCCGGCGCGCCGGGCGCCGGACCCGCGTTCCACGGCTCGGTGTCGGCGGTGCTGAGCGGCGAGTCTGTGTACGCGGCGGCGACCGACAGGCGCCCGCTATTGACGAAGGCCCGTGCGAAGGCGTGCTCGGTGGCCAGGTCGAGCACGGCCTCGCGGAACAAGGCCATGGCCGGCATCTTGGGCGCGATGAAGTCGGTCGCGCGCTTCGAGTTGAGGATGTTCTCGTCGGCCGCCTGGCCGCGTTCGATGTCGTAGCTGCCGAGCAGCGCTTCGGGCGCCTCGCCCGCCAGGACCGCGGCCAGCTTCCAGCCCAGGTTGTCGGCGTCCTGCACGCCGCCGTTGCCCCCGCGCGCGCCGAACGGCGACACGGTGTGGGCGGCATCGCCCACGAAGATCACGCGGCCGTGGCGGAAGTGCTTCAGCCGCCGGCACTGGAACGTGTAAAGGCTCGACCACGCGATGCTGAACGCCACCTCGGGCCCCAGCATGGCGCGCAGGCGCGCCACGATCCGATCCTCGCGCAGCTCCTCCTCGCGCCGGGCCTCGGGGCCAAGTTGGAGGTCGATGCGCCACACATCGTCGGGCTGCTTGTGCAGCAGCGCGCTGCGACCCGCATGGAACGGTGGGTCGAACCAGAACCAGCGTTCCGGTGGGAACGCGCTTTTCATGACGATGTCGGTGATGAGGAACCGGTCATCAAATGCCTCGCCGGGGAACGGCAGGCCCAGCGCGCCGCGTACGGTACTGCGCACGCCGTCCGCCGCGATCAGCCAGTCGCACGTGACGCGGTAGCCGCCTTCAGGTGTCACGATGCCGATCTCCACATGGTCCTCGCGCGCGATGACGCCCTCGACGCGGTTGCGCCAGCGCAAGGCCGCCGGGTCAAGTTCGGCCAGCCGCTCGATCAGGTAGATCTCGACGTAATACTGCTGCAGGTTGACGAACGCCGGGTTCCTCTGGCCGCCCTCGGGTTGCAGGTCGAACGCGTAGAGCAACCGGTCGCCACGGAACACCTTGCCGGTGTTCCACGTGACGCCTTTGGCTCGGCAGCGCGCGCCGACGCCGAGCCGGTTGAAGATTTCGAGCGTGCGCTGGGCCACGCAGATCGAGCGCGAGCCGACGCTGACCTGGTCGCCGTCGTCGAGCACGACGACCTTCACGCCCCGCTGCACCAGGTCGACGGCCATGGTCAGGCCGACCAGGCCGCCGCCCGCGACGACGACCGGGTGATGGGCCGGTCGCGCACGATCCTGGTCGGCTGACCGCGCGTAGGCGTACGTCCGGTAGTGGAAGCCCTCGGTCACGGTGCTCAGCCCTGCAAGGCCGTCCACATCGCCTTATCGCGCTCCGCCGTCCAGATGCGCGGCGTGTCGATGCCGCGCGCCTCGTCATAGGCCCGCGCCACATTGAACGGCAGACAGTGCTCGAAGATCGCGAAGTCGCCGTAGCGCGGCCGCATCGCCTCGGCGGCGCGGTCGAAGCACGCTTTCAAGCTGTCGCCCCGCGCGACTCCGCGCGCAACCGGCTCGTAGGTGTCGCAAAGGAAACGCCGTGTCAGATCGATCGCCTCGCGCACCGGACCGGCCCCGCGCAGCGCCTCGCCACGGCCCGGCATCAGGGCCAGCGGCTCGATCGCCGCGATCCGGTCCAGCGTGCCCGGCCAGTCGGCGAAATGGGCATCGCCGCAGTAGCAGGCCGAATGGTACTCGACCAGGTCGCCGGAATAGACGACTCGCTCGTCGGGCACGTGGACGACGATGTCGCCCGCCGTGTGCCCCCGCCCGAGCCGCAACAGATCCACCCGGCGCCGGCCCAGATGGATCGTCAGGCTGGTCGCGAAGGTCAGGTTGGGCCAGGTCAGGCCGGGAACCGATTCGGCCGCCTGGAACAGGCGCGGGAACCGCTCCAGTTCCGACTGCCAGTCTTCCTGGCCACGCTCGGCAATCATGGCCCGGCAGGCGTCGGACGCCACCACGGCCCGCGCGCCGTAGGCCGAGGCGCCCAGCACGCGCACCGCGTGGTAATGGGTCAGCACCACGTGGGTAATGGGCTTGTCGGTCACGCACCGGACGTGCTCGACGATGCGCCGCGCCATCACGGGCGTGGCCTGGGTGTCGATCACGATGACGCCGTCGTCGCCGACGATCACCCCGGTGTTCGGGTCGCCCTCGGCGGTGAAGGCGTAGAGATCGCGACCGATCTCCTCGAAGCGGGTCGTCTTCTCGGCCGTGTCGGCCACCGACGCGAAGGCTCTAATCACGATCCCCCTCCAACGTAGCGTTCGACAACCTGTTCGATCGCGCCGAACACCGAGGCGCCGGCGGCGTCGCGCATCTCGATGCGCACGCGGTCGCCGAAGCGCAGGAACGGCGTGTGCGCCGCACCGTCCTGGATCGTCTCGACCATGCGCTGCTCGGCGATACACGAATAGCCGAGTCCGCCCGCCGCGATCGACCACCCCGGGCCGCCGTCGGCCGCGCGGTTGGACACGGTGCCCGAGCCGATGATGGTCCCGGCGCCGAGTGGCCGGGTGCGCGCCGCGTGGGCGATCAGGGTGGCGAAGTCGAAGGTCATGTCGACACCGGCGTCGGGCCGGCCGAACGTCTGGTCGTTGACGAAGCTGAGCAGCGGCCCATGGACCTTGCCGTCGCGCCAGGCCGGGCCGAGCTCGTCGGGCGTGACGGCCACGGGCGTGAAGGCGCTCGACGGCTTGCCGTAGAAGAAGCCGAAACCCTTGGTCAGCTCGCCCGGGATCAAGTTGCGCAGGCTGACGTCGTTGACCAGCGCGATCAGCTTGATGTGATCGGCCACGCGTTCGCGCGCGATGCCCATGGGAACGTCGTCAGTGATTACCGCGACCTCGGTCTCGAAGTCGATGCCCCACACCTCGTCCGCCAGGCGGTTCGGCGCACGCAGCACCAGAAACGTGTCCGACCCGCCCTGGTACATCAGCCGATCGGTCCAGAAGCTTTCCGGCAGGGTCGCGCCGCGTGCCGGGCGCACCAGGGCGACGTGGTTGACGTAGGCCGCGCCGTCGGCCCATTGGAACGCGCGCGGCAGTGGCGCCAACGCGCGTGCCTCGTCGAACGGCTCGCCCTTCACCGCGCCGGCGTGCAGGCGGTCGGACAGATCCGCGAGCGCCGGCGCCACCGTGGCCCAGGCGTCGAGCGCGCTCTGCAACGTCGGCGTGATACCGTCGGCCGGGACGCGGCGCGTCAGGTCGCGCGTCACCACGATCAGGCGGCCGTCGCGCGTGCCGTCGTCGAGCGTCGCGAGCTTCACGGCACGGCCCCCTCGGCCCATGGACACGCCCGCCATGGTCTGGTCCACTGCCCCGTCCCGCGCTGAAAGGCTTGCTCATGGAACCGCGTGAGGCCATCGACGTCCGCGACCCGCGCCGCTACGCCCGCGTCACGGGCGATCCGCTCGACACCGACAGCTTGCCGCCGTGGTGCTACACGTCGGACGCCTTCCACGCCGCCGAGCGCGAGCGCGTGCTGGCCCGGTCCTGGTTGTGCGTCGGCCGGGTTGACATGCTGGCCGGCGCTGGCGCTTACCGCGCGCTCGACGTGGCGGGCCATCGGGTCCTGCTGGTGCGGAGCGAGGACGGCACGATCCGTGCGCTGGCCAACGTCTGCCGGCACCGTGGCACCAAGCTGCTGGAGGGGGCCGGAACCACACGCTGGATCCGCTGCCCGTTCCACAACTGGACGTACGGCCTGGACGGGGCCTTGCGCGGCGCGCCCGACATGGATGCGACGCGCGGCTTCGACCCGACGGCGTCGGGCCTGCTGCCCTACGACACTGGCGTCTGGAACGGCTTTCTCTTCGTGCGCCTGACACCCGGAGGGCCGAGCCTCGAGGCCAGCTTCGGCGCCATGACCGATCTGTTCGCGCCGTTCCGCCTCGCCGACATGGTGACAACCCGGACGCGGACCTACGATGTGCAGTGCAACTGGAAGCTGTTCCTCGACGTGTTCATGGAGGACTATCACCTGAAGGCGGTGCACGGCGCCTCGATCGCCGCGACCTACATCAAGCCCGCCCCACCCGAGACCGGCCCGGGCTACGCATCGATCTGGAACCCCCACGAAGGCACCAGCGGTCTGACGTCCGAGGACCGCGACCACGCCTTCCCGCCCATGACAGGCCTGCCGGCCAGCGGCACGCGCTACGGCTGGCTCTACCCTTCGTTCGCCTTCGCCGTCACGGTCGACAGCGTGTGGTTCTTCGAGGTCGAGCCCGACGGACCCGGCCGGTCGCGCGTCGCCATGCACATGGGTTTCCCGCGTGCCATCGCCGAGCGCAACGACTTCGCCAAAAAGGCCGAGCGGTACTACGCACGCTGGCACTGTGTGCTCGACGAGGACAACCGTGTGCTCGCGCTGCAGCAGCAGGGCCTGGAATCGCCCGCCGCGCGGGCTGGACGGTACTCGTTCCTGGAACCAGTGCCCTCGCGCTTCGCCCAGTGGCTGGTGGCCGGCGTCACCGCGTAGGTTCACGGCTTCGGCTTCCAGCTGTCCACGTAGTCGGTCCGCTCCACGGCCGCCATGGCGGGGGCGACATCGAGCGCGTCGCGTGTGTCGATCATGACCGCGATCTCGTCCGTCGCGGGCTTCGCCTGGGCCAGCATATTGCGCAGCGCCTTGGGGTGCGGCCCGTGGGTGAAGCCGCACGGGTGCAGCGTCACCATGCCGGCCTCGATGTTGTCACGGCTGAAAAAGTCGCCGGCGTGGTAGAAAATGACCTCGTCATAGTCGTCGTTGTTGTGGAAGAACGGCACCTTTAGCGCGTCCGGGTCGGTCTCGAACGGGCGCGGCACGAAGGTGCAGACGACGAAGCGGTTGGCCACGAACGTTGTGTGCGCCGAGGGCGGCACATGGAAGCGGTGGCTGGCCAGCGGCCGGATATCGCGCACGTTGAGCCGTACGGGCGCGAGTTCACCCTTCCAGCCCACGGCGTCCAGCGGGTTGTACGGGTAGGTCACGGTCGACAGCGCGCCGCGCCGCTTGATGACGACCCGCCACGCGCGCTCGTCCTGCTGGGCCAGGAACGCGTCGTCGATCGACGGGGCCTCGAGCACCGCCGGGTCGAACACCGCGTGCTGGCCGACCATGCCGCGGTCGGGCAAGGCGTAGGCGCCGTTGGTCGCCTCGATCAGCAGGATCGTCATAAGCGTGGTCGGCTCGATCCGCCACATGGTCGAGCGCGGCAGCAGCACATAGTCGCCCGTCTCGATCGCCAAATGCCCGTAGTCGCAGTAGAGCGCGCCACTCCCCTGGTGCACGAACAGCAGCTCGTCGCCGTCGCCGTTGCGCGCCAGGTGATCCATGGCGGCGTCCAGGCGCCACTGGCGCACGCGCACCGCGCCGTTGCCGACCACGTCGACGGCCTGCCACGGCGAGGCCTGGCTGTCGCCGAGCGCCGCCAGGTCGAAGGCGCGCGGCCGCAACGGCCCGTCCCATGCGATCCAGCCCGTCGGCGGGTGGCGGTGGTACATGTGGCTGGCCGGGCCGAAGAAGCCCTCGCGGCCCAACTCCCGCTCGTAGGTGCCCTCGGGCAGGTTGGCGTGGGCCTGGCGCGAGGCCCGGCCCTCGACCCGTGGAAAGCCGATCGTACGACGCATGACCGCCTCCTCCGCTGGCCCTGGCGCTAAGTCTCGCAGGCGGCTTCCGTCGCGGCAAGATCGCGCCGCGACGCCGAGCGGCGAGGCGTCAGGCGCCGATGACGTGCACCGGCGGGCCTAGTGCGGCGGCGATTGGTTGGCAGCCGAGCCCGGGGATGTCCGAGGCGGCCATGCGACCCGCGACACGGCGCGGCGCTCCGACCGCGATGTCCTTCGTGCCGTAGCTGTTGAAGTCGGTCGCCGACAGCACGAACTCCTCGGGCGTCGCCTGGGCCAGATGGGCGATCGCGGCGGTCACGAAGTCGCCGCCCCAGGTGTCCTCGATGGTCATGGCGACGCCGGTCTCGACGCACACGTCGCGCAGGCGCCGCGCCTTGGACAGGCCGCCGACCTTGGAGACCTTCAGGTTGATGGCGTCGAAGGCGTCGAGTTCGATGCCGCGCAGCAGCGTGCGCATGCCGTCGATCACCTCGTCGAGCACGAAGGGCAGCGATGTGCGCCGCCGGACCGAGAGGCATTCCTCGAACGAGGGGCACGGCTGCTCGATGTAGACGTCCACGTCGCGCACCGCGCCGACGACGCGCGCGGCCTCGTGCATGGTCCAACCCGTGTTCGCGTCGGCGACCAGCAGGTCGCCCGGATCCAGGATCGCGCGGCATTCGCGGATGCGCCGGATATCCATGTCCGGATCGCCGCCCACCTTGAGCTGGAACTTGGTGTAGCCCTCGGCCTTGTAGCCCGCGATCTTCGCCGCCATGGCCGCGGGCTCCTCCTGCGAGATCGCGCGGTAGAGCCGCACGGCGTCCTGCTGCCGGCCGCCGAGCAGGCGCCACAGGGGCTGTCCCGCGGCCTGGCCCAGGATGTCCCAGCACGCCACGTCGATCGCGGCCTTGACGTAGGCGTGGCCGCGCAGCGCGGCATCCATGCGACGGTTCAGCACGTCCAGGTCACGCGGGTCCAGGCCGATCACCTTCGGCCCGATCTCGGTCAGGCCGGTTCGCACACCCTGGGCGTAGGCCGGCAGGTACGCCGAGCCGAGCGGCGTGCACTCGCCGTGACCGACGATCCCCTCATCGGTGCGCACGCTGACCACCGTGGCGTCGAACACCTCGATGAAGTTGTCGTTGGACCAACTGTAGCGGCCCTCCTTCAGCGGCATGCCGACCTGATGGACGCTGATGCCCGTGATCTTCATGGAGGCTCCTGGACGGATGTTGGGCCGGACGCGCTGCCGGTGAACCTAGCCGAAGCGGACGAGATAGTCCTCGGCCAGCCGGCACGAGTCGGTCGTGAAGGCGGGGCCGAGCGACTGGGCGAAGGCCAGATGCCGCCGGGTGCCGAGCCAGGCGATCTCGGCCATGCGGCGCAACAGGACGATGGTCGGGATCTCGGCCTCGAGCACGGGTGGCACGGCCTCGACGCGCCGGTAGCCGTCGAGCCACGCGGCGATCAGCGCGTCCGCGAAGGGCTTGTGCTGCAGGAACGATACTGCCGTCGCCAGGTCGTAGAGGAACCACGAGAAGCCGCAGTCGTCGAAGTCGATGACCTTGGGGCTCGTGCCCTCGACCAGCAGGTTGGCCAGCCGCATGTCGGCGTGGACCAGGCCGTAGATCTCGGGCGCGCGTCCCAGCTTTTCGAGCCGCCGCCCCAGCGTCGCGGCCAGGCGGTCGAGCACCGCGCGTTCCGCCGGGCCGACCCCCATGCCTTCCCGCCAGCGCCCCCACAACGGCGCGTCGCCGAGCACCGCCGCGCCATCCCAGTGGTGCCGCGTGAACGACGCCGGCCGTTGCCAGCGCCGCGCGTGCCGGTGCATGCGCGCGGTGACCGCGCCCAGCACCGGGAACATGCCGAGCAGATCGTCCTCCGAGGGCTCAGCCCCCGCGAGGAAGGTGAACATCACGGCGTGACGCGGACAATCCAGGTCGGGCGCCGTCATGGTCTGCACCAAGCTGCCGTCGCGCGCCGCCATCGGTACCGGAACGACCACGTCGGAATCGCGCGCCAGCGCCCGCATCCATTGCAGCTCCGAGGCTATCGACGCGGCTGTGTGGTACGTTAGGCGCTGCGAATGGACGCGCAGCACGAGCTTGTGCCCGCGCGACGCATCATCCACCAGCAGCATCGTGTTCTCGGACTGGTGCAGCAGCGTCACCGCCGCGTCGGCCCCGACGTCGTAGCGGGCGACGACGGCCGGTGCCGCCCGCAGCACGGCGGGGATGAACGGCGTGGCATTGTCGGTGAGTGTCATCGGCTCGGGGTGGCGCTTCGGTCGCGGCACGGGCACATGTAGCCGAAGGCGACCCGGCCGTCGACCACGGGGTGGCGCCCCACACGGCCGGTTGCCGGCGCGGCGGTGCCATGCCAAGGTCGCCCGCGTCATGACGACCCGCTGGAGACCCGCGCCCGAGGGCCCCGAGGATCGCGCGCTGCCCACGGTGCTCGCCCGGCGGGTGGCGCGTTTCGGCGATCGCCCGTTCCTGCTCACCGACCACGGGCCGCTGACCTATCGCATGGTCGACGAGCGCTCCAGCTGTCTGGCCCACGGCCTGGCGGCGCACGGCATCCGCGCGGGCGATCCGGTCCTGCTGCTGCTGCCGAACGTGCCGGCCATGATCCTGGCTTGGGTCGCCCTGGCCAAGCTCGGCGCCATCGAGGTGCCGGTGAACACGGCCTACCGCGGCGCGATCCTAGCCCACGTGGTGAGCGATTCGGACGCGCGTACCATCATCGTCGACGCCCAGTACCTGGATCGCCTGGCCGAGATCGCCGACCGGATGGGCTCGGTGGCGACGGTCATCGTCCATGGTGGCGGCGCCACCCTGCCCCAGCCCCTGGCGGCCCAGGCCAAGCCGTTAGCATTCGCCGACGTCTTCGCCGAGCGGGCCGACCCGCCGGCGCCGGCGCCGCGTCACCATGACCTGATGGCGGTGATGTACACCTCGGGCACGACGGGGCCGTCGAAGGGCGTGATGATCACCCACGCCCATGCCTACGTCTACGCGCTGGCCGGCGTGGACCTGCTGGAGCTGACGCCCGAGGACGTCTACTACGCCCCGCTGCCGCTGTTCCATATCGCGGGCCAGTGGGCCACGGTCTACGCAGCCATGATCGCCGGAGCGTCCGCCGTCCTGACGGGGCGGTTCAGCGTCGAGACCTTCTGGGACGACGTGCGCCGGTCGCGCGCCACGTCTACGTTCCTGCTGGGCGCCATGGCGAACTTCCTGCATCGCCAGCCGGCGCGCGCCGACGACGCCACGACGCCGCTGGCCAAGGCGATCGTCGTGCCGCTGTTCCCGGAGGCCGATGATTTCCGCCGGCGCTTCGACGTCGAGGTCGCCACGACCTACGGCTCGACCGAGGTCAGCGCGCCGCTGCGCATGTGCTTCGACGAGGCGGACTGGACCACGTGCGGCGTTGTCAAGGACGACGTGTTCGAGGTGCGCATCGTCGACGACGACGACAACGAGGTGCCGCCGGGCGTGCCGGGCGAACTGGTGATCCGCGCCAAGGAATCGTGGGTGCTGATGGCCGGTTACTGGCGCCACCCCGAGTGGACCGTCAAGGCGTGGCGCAACCTTTGGCTGCACAGCGGCGACGTCATGAAGCGCGACGCGGCCGGTAAGCTCTATTTCGTCGACCGCGCCAAGGATGCCATCCGCCGGCGCGGTGAGAACATCTCGTCCATGGAGGTCGAGACCGAGGTCAACGCCCACCCCGACGTGCTTGAAAGCGCTGTGGTGCCAGTCGCCTCGGAGCACACGGAACAGGACGTCATGGCCATCGTGGTGCCGCGCCCGGGACGCGCGATCGACCCGGCCGCGCTCGTCGACTTCCTGGCGACCCGCATGGCGTCGTTCATGGTGCCGCGCTACGTGGACGTGGTCGACGCCCTGCCCAAGACGCCCACGGGCAAGATCCAGAAGTTCGACCTGCGCGCCCGCGGCGTCACCGCCACCACGTGGGACCGGGACAAGACCCGGCCGCGCAACCCGAGGAGCAAGGACCGATGAGTGCAGCCGCGCCTGGGCGCATCCACGCCCGCATCGACGGCCATGTTGCCTGGTTGATCCTGGATCGGCCCGACAAGCTGAACGCCATGACCATTGAGTCCTGGCGCCTGATGGGCCAGCGCCTGGAAGAGATCGAGAAGAACCCGGATGTCCGCGTGCTGATCCTGGCCGGCGAGGGCCGCGCGTTCCTGGCCGGGCACGACGTGGGCGAGATGAAGGAGCATGCCGAGGGCATCGACGCCGGCACGTTCCGCGCGGCCGAATTGCACGAAGGCCAGAAGTCGCTGCAGGAAACGACGCGGCGCATCCGCCGCGCGCGCTACCCGGTTATCGCCGCCGTGCACGGCTTCGCGGTCGGCGCCGGCTGCGAGGTGACGCTGGCGTGCGACCTGGTCGTCGCGGGCGCCTCCACGCGGCTCGGCTTCCCCGAGGTCAACGTGGGCGTCACTATCACCAACGGCGGCACGTTCCTGCTGCCGCGCAAGGTGGGCTTGGCGCGCGCCCGCGAGCTGGCCTACACGGGCGAGTTCATCGACGCGCACCAGGCGCTCGCCATGGGCCTGATCAACCGGGTGGTGCCCGACGACCAGGTGCGCGCCGAGGCCGAGAAACTGGCGCGGCGCATTGCGTCACGCTCGCCGCTCGCGGTGCAGCTGCACAAGACCATGATCGACCGCGGCCAGGAATCCTCACTCGAGGCCATGCTGGCCTTCGAGACCGAGGCCTTGGTGGTGAGCGCCCTTTCCGACGATCACCGCGAAGGCGTCAAGGCGTTCTTCGGCCGGCGCGAGCCGCAGTTCAAGGGTACCTGACGCAGGCGCCCCGTCAGGCGGCCTTGGCCAGCTTGGCCAGCTTGATCGTGTCGAATAGCGCGCGGAAGCGTGCCTTCTCCTCGACCGAGAGCGGCAGCAGCGGGCGGCGCGGCGCGCCAACGGGCACGCCGGCCAGCTCGCAGCCGTACTTGACGTACTGGATGTACTTGCCGCCGTTCTCGAGCGTGTAGAACAGCTCGAGCATGGCGCGCATCAGCTTCTGGCCGGCGACGAAATCGCGCCGGACGACACAGGTCTCGTACAACGCGACATGCTCGGCCGGCAGCATGTTCGAGGCGCCGGCGATCCACGCCTTGGCGCCCCACAGAAAACCGTCCACCGCCTGATCGTCGGCGCCCACGATGCGCTGGTAGCGGTCGTCGAAGCCGACGATGTGCTCCAGCATCCGCGCGAAGGAACCGCTCGATTCCTTGATGGCGCAGATCGACGGCACATCGGCGACGCCGCGCAGGAAGTCGGGCGACATGTCCACGCCGGTGCGCGCCGGGAAGTTGTAGAGGATGATCGGTAGCTTGGTGTTCGCCGCGACGTAGCGGAAGTGATCGACCAGATCCTGGGTCGTTGGCAGCGAATAGTACGGCGCGGCCAGCATCAGCGCCTCGTAGCCGAGCGCGGTCGCGTGGGCCGAAAGATCGAGGATCTCGGCGACCCGCGCGCTGTTGGCGCCGGCCGCCAGGCGGGCGCGCTTGCCCACCCGATCGGCCACGAAGTCCATGACCCGCTTCCTCTCATCGATCGACTGGGCGTAGTACTCGCCCGTCGTGCCGCCGGGCACGATCCAGTGCACGCCGTTGGCCAGCAGGAAGTCGAGCTGGCGGCCCAGAGCGCCGAGGTCCACCTCGCCCTTGGTGTCGAACGGCGTGACGACCACGGACATGACGCCTTCAAAGGTCAAACTGACCATCGTGGGCTCCTGGCTGGCGGCGCCGGCCGGCGCCTGGGGTCATTCGATCGAAACCGTGGCGCGCCCCACGTCGGAGCCCGCCTGCTGGCCCTACTGAAACCAACGGAAGGCCGCGCGGTCAATCGAAACCATGCGTCGGCCGCGCCGGGGTCAGCCGCCGCCTTCGCCGCTCGCGATGGCGTCCAGCACCTCGCGCTGGACCAAGTGCACCGAGCCCGACGACTGAGTCGATGCCATCCTCGGCATGCTGAGCGAGGAGCATCAGGCGGACGACGCGCTGCTCCAGCGCTTGATCGGCCCCTTGCGCGCCATCGTCGAAGGCAAGCCCTTGGCCGACGCGGTGGTGTTCGCGGCGGACGCGCGCGCCTTCTCGGTGCTGCAGCGCCGGCACCTGGCATGGGAAAACGGCACCGTCCTGCCGCTGGCACACCGGCGACTTTCGGCCAATGACCTGGCTGAACTCGGCCGGCGGATGGCGGCGGGGCGCGACAGCGCGCCCGGTTGACCAGCGCCGCTCAACGAACCTTCAGGGTCTTGGGGTCGATGCCCAGGTACTCGGCCTCGGTGCGCAGAAGCGCGGGATCGAGTGCCGGGGTCTTGAGGGAGACGCCGCGCGCGAGCGCCTCGGTCACCGTTTCCAGCACGCGCATCCGCGCGTACCACTTGCGGTTGGCCGGAATGACGTGCCACGGGGCCCGTTTGGTGTCGGTGCGCGCGAGCATGTCCTCGACCGCGCCCGTGTAGGCCGGCCAATGGTCGCGGGACTTCAAATCCGCCTCGGTCAGTTTCCAGCACTTATAGGGATTGGTCAGCCGCTCGATGAAGCGGCGCCGCTGTTCGTCCTTGCTGATGTTCATGAACAGCTTGACGATGCGTACGCCGTCGTCGTTGAGCAGACGCTCGAACTCGTTGATCTCGGAGTAGGCGCCGCGCCAGTCGGCCTTCGGCGTCAGACCCTCGACCCGTTCGACCAGGACCCGGCCTTACCACGAGCGGTTGAAGATCGCGATGGTGCCCTTGGTCGGCAGACGCGAACAGAACCGCGCCAGGTAGTGCTGGGCCTTTTCCTCGGCGGTCGGGGTGCCGATTGGCCAGACCTTGACGCCGCGCGGGTCGAGCATGGCGGTCAGCCGGCAGATGGCCCCGCCCTTGCCCGCCGCGTCCATGCCCTCGAACACCAGAACCGCGCGGCGGCCCTGATGGAAATACGCTCGCTGGATCCGCAGCATGCGAAGCTGCAGGGCATCGAGCGCGGCCTCGTACTCGGCCTTGCTGGCAAACGGTGCATCGACGTTGGCGAGCCTGAGCCGCTTGCGTTGCTTGGCCATGGTGTCCTCCCACCCTGATCGACGGCCTTGCGGTCCACCACGTTCGTGAGCATATCAGCACGGCCGGTATGAACTGGGCCGGAGCACAACGCCAAGGAGGCGTGTGTGAGCGAAGGACCAGGTCTCGACGACGGCACGGATGCGCCCCTTCGTCGTTTGCGCGGTGCGGTCACCAGGCGTCGCCTGGGCATCGGCGCGGTGGTCGTCCTGGCCCTGCTGGCGCTCTACTACCCCGTGGGCATGGCCCTGATGCACACGATCGACGACGACGTGGCGTTCTTCACTGATACGCCCGTCGCCGCGGGGCGCAGCCGGGCGGTGGCCGCCGCCGCGGCCCTGGTACGGCGCGAACTCGATGACAACGGTTGGACCGCCAACGACCCGTTCTTCCTGCCCTCGGCGACGCTCGACAACATGCCGAACTTCCAGCAGGGCATCGTCGCGGCGCTGGCCCGCTTCGCCGTCGAGGCACGCGACCAACTCGGCCGTACGCGCGGCTCCAGCCAGGCCGATCGCGACCTCGAACGCGCCGCCAGCCTGCTGCAGTACGCCGGTGACGTCTGGGTGTGGGACCCGTCGGTCTCGTGGCTGCCGACCGCCTCGTCCGAGGCGCAGTACGCGGCGGCGGTCACGGCGCTCGAGGACTACAACAAGCGCCTCGAACAGGGCGCGGCCGTGTTCGACCGTCGCGCCGACAATCTGATCGCGACGCTCGAGCGGATCGCCGCCGACCTCGGCTCGGCCTCGGCCAAGATCGACGACCGCATCGCCGAGGACGCGCCGATCCTGTTCGACTTCGTCAGCGACGATATCTTCTATCGCAACAAGGGCCTGCTCTACGGGTACTATGGGGTGCTGCGCGAACTGGGCGCCGACTACCAATCCGTGCTGGCGGAGCGGCGCCTGGAGGTCGCCTGGCGCCAGATGCTGCACAGCTTCCAGGAGGCCGCGACGCTGCAGCCGATCGTCGTGATCAACGGCGCGCCGTCCGGCCAAGTGTTGCCGAGCCACCTGGCGAGCCAGGGCTTCTTCCTGCTGCGCGCGCGCGTCCAGGTGCGCGAGGTCGAGAACATCTTGCAGAAGTAGGGCTGGGGCGCGCGAGCTGCCCGCGGCGGTCGCGCGCCTGATCGGCTAAGCGCTCCATGACCCCGCGCCGGTGCAAGGCGGCGTGCTCGGCGACGTCGATACGGGCCGTGCCGGCGAGCGCGACCCGCTCGCCCTGGTCCACGACGCGGCGCACGCTTGAACGCCACGAGCCGCGCGCAAACGCCAGTCGGTTTGACACCGCCGAACGCGGTCCCGTAAGAAGGGTTCGACGCGGCTACGGTCCGACAGGGCTGGGGCACGCGCGGTTGGAGCGGTGGCCGAGAGGCTTAAGGCGGCGGTTTGCTAAACCGTTGTACGGTCAAAAGCCGTACCGGGGGTTCGAATCCCCCCCGCTCCGCCAACTTCTATCGAGACAACGTTCTCCGCCTCCGGCGGCACCGACGAAGACCCCAGTATCCGCGCGGTTCACCCACCAAAGCTGTTGACCGAGTGAACCGCGCCGGAGCCCGAATTCGTCTCTCTCCGGCCGGTATTCTCCAAACCTCATGACTTCGCCAAAACAGTACGGTCTTTTAACCGGATGATTTGCCAGCGTTATTCTGCCTGGGCATTCCGCGCTTTTCGTATCCCTCTCGGGGGCACGAGAGGAATTGGCGTCGAACTGTGAGTTTCGGGTTTCTCGGGAGCCTGTTTGCTTCTTGGGAGACGCGCTTCATGCCGCCGCGATTAAAGGGCGCCCCTTGGGGCCGGGACGATTCATGTGGGATCGAGGGGATCATCCAGAGCGCCGTGAGCAACTCCGAATTCATTCTGGCGCAAGTGGTCTCCCTTCGGGGCCCCAGTCTTGGCCGAATTGAACAGCAGCGCCATGGTCGAATCGTCCGGCGTGGGGGGATTCAGTCTCGGCGACGCCGCCAACAGTTAAATTCCGCCGTATCCCGCCTCGAGCTGCTCCCGCCAGCCCACCGGAAACGGCTCCATCAGCCCCGCCAGCGTCATCTCCGCCGGCTGCCGGCCGTCGAGAATCGCCTCGACGATGGATGGCGCCAATAGCGTGAGCCGCAGCACTCGGCTGACATAGGACGGGTTGATCTTCTCGGCCTTGGCAATCTCGTCGATGGTCCCGTAGACCCCGGTCTCCAGCAGCTTGCGCCAGCGAAACCCCCGCGCGATGGCCTTGATCATGGTGCTGTCGATCCGGGCGCGCGGCGAAACCCAGGCCGATGCCCCGTCGGGGGTGATGACCTGCCTGCGGCCGCCCCGTTTCCGGATGGTGAACGGGACTTCGATGGTGACCGTCTGAACCGGCTCCATTACGCCGCCCTCCGGGGAGCGGCCGCGATCCCTGCCAGGTCTTGGACCATGCGGGCGAGACCCTGCACCCTCAGGCGGACCTTGAGCCCGGCAATGCCGACCTCGACGCGCTCGACCAGGAGCTGGACGATACGTGCCTGCTCGGCCGGGAACAGCTCGTCCCAAAGCGGGTCGAGGCCTTCCAGGGCTTCCCTGACTTCGGCCTCGGACAGACCGTCGATCTCGGGCCGCGCCGACCGCCATGTGCCGACGATCACCTCCGGGGCGCGAAGGAGGCCACGCAGCTGGTCGACCACCGCGCCCTCGATCTCGGCGGCGGGCACGCGCCCGACCGGGCAGGCATCGGCACCGCGCTTCAGAACCGACTGGCTGACATAGTAGCGGTAGAGCTTGTCGCCCCGCCGCGTGTGCGTCGGTGTCATGGCGCAGCCGGTCGGCCCGAAGATGAGGCCCTTCAGAAGAGCCGGCGTCGCGGCACGCGTCCGGCCCGCGCGCACCCTCGGGCTCTCCCGCAGAATTCCGTGCACCTTGTCCCACAAGGCGCACGTGATGATGGCTTCGTGCTCGCCGGGATAGGCCGTGCCCTTGTGCACGGCGTGACCGATATAGACTCGGTTATTGAGCAGCTTGTAGAGGAAGCCCTTGTCGACGAGTCGCCCGCGCCGCGTCCGCACGCCCTCGGCGGCGAGCGCTCGGGCCAACGCTGTCGCCGAGCCGACCTCGACGAAGCGCTCGAAGATCATCCGGACCGTCGCGGCCTCGGCGTCATTGATCACTAGCTTGCGGTCCCTGACCTCGTAGCCGAGCGGCACAAAACCGCCCATCCACATGCCGCGCTTGCGCGACGCGGCGAACTTGTCCCGGATGCGCTCGCCGATCACCTCGCGCTCGAACTGGGCGAAGGAGAGGAGGATGTTGAGCGTCAGCCGCCCCATAGAGGTCGTGGTGTTGAACGACTGGGTGACGGAGACGAAGGTGACGCCGCAGCGGTCGAACACCTCGACCAGCTTGGCGAAGTCCATGAGCGAGCGGGAGAGCCGGTCGATCTTGTAGACCACCACCACGTCGATCAGCCCGGCTTCGATGTCGGCCAGCAGCCGTTTCAGCGCCGGCCGCTCCAGGGTGCCGCCCGAAAAGCCGCCGTCGTCGTAGCGGTCGCGGATCGGCACCCAGCCCTCGGGCTTCTGGCTCGCGACATAGGCCTCGCAGGCCTCGCGCTGCGCATCGAGGCTGTTGAACTCCTGCTCCAGCCCCTCCTCGGAGGACTTCCGGGTATAGATGGCGCAGCGCTGCCGGCGGGGCGTGGCGAGCCTCTTGAAGCGGCGGGGCAAGGTCTACACCAAGATCATTCCCGACGCATCGAGCGCCACGCTGATGCCGATCATGGAGCGCAAAATCGTGCCCGACAGCATCGTCTATTCCGATTGCTGGAAGGGCTACAACGTGCTCGACGTATCCGACTTCAAGCACTTCCGGATCAATCACTCCGAGCTCTTCGCTGATCGGCAGAATCACATCAACGGCATCGAGAACTTCTGGACCCAGGCCAAGCGCCACATGCGCAAGTTCAACGGTGTCCCGAAGGCCCATTTCGGGCTATTCTTGAAGGCGTGCGAGTGGCGCTTCAACACCAGTGACCCATCCGAGCAACTAACCCAGATCAAACAATGGGTTAAGCGTCATCTCAGGTAGTTATCTGGGACAGCCCCTTACTTAATATTGATGGAAAGTTGCAATTCGGTAACGCGACCGAATGGCGCAGGATTCAGCGCTGTGACAAAGCGTCCGAGGCCACCAAGCCGTAGCGTCGGGTTGGCAGCAGCTTCCGGCACTGGCTGGTACTCAGCGCGGCGAAGCCGCACCGTTCAAAGACGGGCAGCGCCCAAACGCAGGACGCGCCGCCATCGGCAAAGGCGATGTCGAGATCGACGGCGATCGCGTGGCAGCCGCGGAGATGCGCCATGACTTCCATGCTGTCGATGAAGTAGCCGGTTGCCTGCTCGCGCCCGGGGAAGTCGGCGATTAGCAGGTTGCCGACCGAGAGCGTCGACCCGACTGCGAGCTCATCGCGGATGTGGTGCGTGAAGAGGCCGACGATGTAGCCGGACTGGTTCTCGGCCGCCATCACCCCCCGATCGGATGCTATCCTTCGTTCGGGCATCTGGCCGCGAGCGAATTCGGTCCAGCGCTGCAGACTGGTCCGCGGCAGGACGGTCTGGACCAAGGGAAAAGCTTGGCGAATACGCTCCGGCTCGAGAGGCCGCAGAACAATCGGGTTCATGATGAATTCATTACGCCCCCTGGGTTTATGAGGCATTGATGCAGATCAAGATGTTGAATGGCCATGCGTGGTTGCATTAGTTGTTTGATCGGTCGAAACCACGAGGGCAAAAGTGTCCATCAGATCCATTCTCGTCGTCCTCTCCGGTGTCACCGGAGACGAAGCCCGGCTCGCCAGTGCGCTTTCGCTGGGCGGTCGCTTCGGTGCCGGCGTCGCCGTGCTTCATGTCAAGCCATCGCCGGTGATCGTCACCGGCGGCATGGGCGGCGAGGTCCCGCCGGCGCTGATTGAGATCCAGCAGCAGCAGATCGACGGGACGGCCGCGGCGGTCGAGAAGGCCGCAAGGGATCGGGCTGGACGTATCGGGGCGGCCATCGAGTGGCGCTGCGAGGAAGGCAACGAAGTCGACGTTGCCGGCGTGCATGCGCGCTACGTCGACCTCGTCGTCGCGTCGCCGGAGCTGGCGCGTGATCTTGTCTTTGTTTCGGCCGCTCCGGTCATGGCGATGCCTGATGGCGCTGCGCTGAACGGGCTGAAGCAAGCGATGATAGCCTGGAACGGCAGCCGCGAGGCCGCGCGTGCGGTGCGCGATGCGATGCCGTTGATCCAGGCGGTCGGCGACGTCCAGGTGCTGGTCATCGACCCGCCGAACGGTCAGGAGATCGGGGCAGACATTGCCCGCATGCTGGCCTCGCATGGCGTCAAGGTCGATGTCCGTGAGCGCCTCTCCAACGGCGCCGAGGTCGGCGACCTGCTTCTTCAGGAAGCCCGCGTGTCCGGTACGGATCTCCTGGTCATGGGTGCCTATGGCCACTCCCGGCTGCGCGAATGGGTCCTCGGTGGCGCAACGGAGGAGGTGCTCGAGAAGGCCCGGATACCCGTCCTGCTCTCTCACTGAAACGGCAGCCATGGACATGCGCCTCCTTGTCGGCCGGTACGATGGTCGCGTTCCGCGCTACACGAGCTATCCGAGCGCGCCGCACTTCCGTGCCGTCGTCGGCGACGGCGGGCACCGCGACTGGCTTGCGCGGGGCGGTCGGTCCGGAGCCGTGTCGCTCTATGTTCATGTGCCGTTTTGCCGGGCTATGTGCTGGTACTGCGGCTGCAACACGCGCGTCGCCAAAGACGATGTCCCCGTCCATGCCTATGCCGGTGCGCTTCGGCGCGAGATCGCGCTCGTCGCAGAGGCGATCGACGGGCGGGTTCCGGTTGCGCGGCTCCATTGGGGCGGCGGTACGCCTTCGATTCTGCCGCCATATGTGTTCGAGACGATCCTCGGCGACCTGAATCAATTCTTCGACCTGTCGCCGCTCGCCGAGCATGCGGTGGAGGTCGATCCGCGCGGCCTCGCGGAAGAACGCATAGAGATGCTCGCTGCCGGCGGTGTGACCCGTGTCAGCCTCGGCATCCAGACCTTATCGGAGCCGGTCCAACGCAAGATCAACCGGGTGCAGACGCTGGAGCAGGTAGCATCGGCCGTCGAGCGGCTCGCGTCCGCCGGCATCGCCTCATTCAACGCCGATCTGATGTACGGGCTTCCGGCCCAATCCGTCGCCGACGTCACGGCGACGATCGGGGAGGTCGCCAAGCTTGGGCCGGGCCGCGTCTCCCTGTTCGGTTATGCGCATGTGCCGTGGATGAAGCCGCATCAGCTACGGATAGACGAAGTCGAGCTTCCCGATGCGCATCGGCGCTTCGATCAGCTTCTCGCCGGGGCGGATGCCCTGGCCGATGCCGGCTATCGCCGGATCGGCCTCGATCACTTCGCCCTTCCGGAGGACTCGCTGGCTGAGGCGGCGGAAGCAGGCAGCCTGAGGCGTAATTTCCAGGGCTATACCGACGATACCGCCTCGATGTTGATCGGGCTTGGTGCCTCGGCCATCAGCGAGACGCCGGACGGCTACGCGCAGAGCCTGACGTCGATACCGGATTGGCAACGGGCGATCTTCGCCGGACGTCTGCCCGTCGCGCGCATGCGAGCGCTGTCGCCGGAGGACAGGCTGCGCCGGAGCGTGATCCAGGACCTGATGTGCGAGCGTTCTGTCGATCTTGAGCTGCGGCTCGCCGAGCACGAGTACGAGCCCGATCACCTCGACGAATGCCTCGCGCGGCTTGCCGGACCGGCCGCCGACGGCCTGATCGCCGTCGATGGGCGCCGGCTCCGCGTGACGGATCGAGGCTGGCCATTCCTTCGCAGCCTCGCTGCCGCCTTCGATGCCTATCTCTCGCCCGACGAGACGCGACACGCGCGGGCGGTCTGAGGCGGATCGGTGGAACTGTTCTGGGCCGTCTGCGGTTGGGGCGCGGGAGCCGGATTGCCGCTGTCGGGTGGCATGCTGCTGGCAGGGATTCTGGGCGGAGCCGGGCATTGCTCGCTGATGTGCGGTTCCTGTCAACGCCGGAGTAAAAATGCATCGGCTGGCCGGAGTAAAAATGGGCTCTTCGACGGTTCAAATGGATTTGGGGAGACGTGTCATCCTGCGAACTGTCCACCCGGCCGAGTTCCGCGACAAACTTGGGCCTCGGGCGCACGCTGTTGGTCCAAAACCTCGCCGCCCAAGTATTCCTGGCGACCCTTGACCTCAACGCCGGAAGCCTTGTCTGCATGGCGCGCAGGCGACCCGATGATCGTCATGGGTGTCTGAAAAGGCTTGCTTTCCAAGGTGCTGTGCACTGCTGCAAACCTTTCCCACCATGTCAGCTGGAGCACCGAGCTGCGCCCCCTTCGCTGGTCCGTTCCACCCCGATTCCACGCCAAACGTCGAGGAGCCCAAGAGATAGCCCCCTGCAATTGACCTGAATCAAGGAGGCTGCCGCCGCTTCCATCAAGAATGCTCTTCGCGAGCCGAACAGACTTGCTGAGAGTCCGTTTGAGAATGGGATCAGTGGCTGATTCGACGCAAGAGGAGGCTGCCCATGGCGACGTGGATCATGGCTTCGGAGACGTCGCTACGGGCTTCGTAGTCGCGCACGAGGCGCCGCCAGCGGGTCATCCAGCCGAAGGTGCGCTCGACGACCCAGCGACGCGGCAGGACTTTAAAGCGCGGCTCGGCGTCGAGACGGCGGACGATCTTGATGACGAAGTCGAGGAAGGCGGCTTTGTCCATAAGCTTGGTCCGATCGTAGGCACCGTCGGCAAACAGGTGCTTGATCCACGGCCAGCGCTTGCGGATCGCATCGAGGATCGCCCGGGCGCCGGCGCTGTCGGAGATGTCGGCGGTCGTGAGATTGACCATCAGAAGGCGGCCGTCGGTGTCGACGGCGATATGGCGCTTACGGCCGACGATCTTCTTGCCGGCGTCATAACCGCGCGTCTTGGCCGCCGGCGCCTTCACGGTCTGGCTATCGACTACGCCGGCCGTCGGGCTGGCTTCACGGCCCGCGCGCTCGCGATCGACCATCAGCGCGATATCGTGGATGGTGCGGAACAGCAGCAGCCGCACGAACCGCCGGAACCACCAGTAGACCGTCTGCCAGGGCGGGAAATCCTTGGGCAGCATGCGCCAGCCGCCGCCCGTGCGCGTCATGTAGCGGATCGCGTTCAAAACCTCGCGCAGATCAACCTTGGGCTTGCGCCCGTGCTTCGCCGGCCGCGGCAGCAGCGGCCTGACGTGCTCCCACTCCGCGTCCGTCAGGTCCGTCGGATAACGCTTGGTCTTCTTCTCAATGGCGGCTATACGGCCGCGCGTCTTCGGGGTCCACATCCCCAGCTTGAATCACGCCGACCCGCGTCGCTCCAAGCTTTTTCAAACGGGCTCTGAGGGGAAACGATGTCGACTGTTCCTGTCGCCACCTCGGACAACGCCAACCGCGCGCTGGTTTTAAGCACGACCGCCTTCACGGTCTGTTTCGCCGTCTGGACGATCTTTTCGATAATCGGCGTGCAGATAAAAAAGGATCTCGGCCTCAACGACACGCAATTCGGCCTTCTCGTCGGCACGCCGATTCTGACCGGATCGCTGGTCCGCCTCGTGCTCGGGATCTGGACCGACCAGTACGGTGGCCGGGTCGTCTACGTCGCCGTGATGTTGGCGGCGGCAGTGGCGACATGGCTACTGACCTTCGCCTACGACTATCCGACCTTTCTGATCGCGGCACTCGGCGTCGGCATCGCCGGAGGCTCCTTCGCCGTCGGCATCGCCTATGTCTCGCGTTGGTATCCGAAGGAGAAGCAGGGTACGGCGCTCGGCATCTTCGGCATGGGCAATGTCGGTGCGGCCGTCACCAAGTTCTTGGCACCGATGGTCATGGTCGCCTTCGGCTGGGTGGCCGTGGCGCAGCTATGGGCAGCGGCGCTTGTCGTGATGGCGATCGTCTTCTGGTTCACGACCGAAGACGACCCGGCGCTGGCCGAGCGTCGGCGGACCGGCGCGAAGCCGGAACCGATGCTGAGCCAGCTCGGCCCCCTCAAGAAGCTGCAGGTGTGGCGCTTCTCGCTCTACTACTTCTTCGTCTTCGGCGCCTTCGTCGCGCTGGCCCTGTGGCTGCCGCGCTACTACGTCGGCGTCTACGGGCTCGACATCGTCACCGCTGGCATGCTTGGCGCTGCCTACTCGATCCCCGGCAGCGTCTTCCGCGCCTTTGGCGGTGTGCTCTCTGACAAGTACGGTGCGCGCCGGGTGATGTACTGGACCTTCATCGCCTCGGTGATCTGCACCTTCCTGCTCTCCTACCCGGCGACCGACTACGTCGTGCATGGGATCAAGGGCGACATCAAATTCACCATCGCCATCGGCTTCGTGCCCTTCACCATCCTGACTTTCATCCTCGGATTCTTCATGTCGCTCGGGAAGGCTGCGGTCTACAAGCACATCCCGGTCTACTACCCCGATCGCGTCGGTGCCGTCGGCGGCATCGTCGGCTTGGTCGGAGGGCTCGGCGGCTTCGTGCTGCCGATTGCCTTCGGTGCCATGAACGACCTGATCGGCGTGTGGACGAGCTGCTTCATGCTGCTGTTCCTGATCGTCGCAGCATCCCTGGCATGGATGCACTTCGCCATCCTTTACATGGAAAAGCGGCGCATCCCTGAGCTCGCCGGGCCGAAGTACCTGCCCGAGGTCGACATCCTGGGCCCGGTGCTGCCGCCGCGCACTGACAAGCCCGCGATGCCCGCCTCCCAGCGTCCTGCCGCCTGAAAGGAAACGCCATGGCCACCGACCTCCCCGCCGCTCTGCCGGCCGCGCCGAGCCGCACCTGGCTCGCGCGCTGGGAGCCCGAGAATGAGACGTTCTGGAAGGAGGAGGGAAGCCGCCTCGCCTGGCGCACCCTTTGGATCACCACGGCCAATCTGATCATGGCCTTCATCGTCTGGTTCGTGGTCAGCGCCCTCGTCGTGCGGCTGCCGGGCATCGGCTTCAAGCTCACCAGCAACCAGCTCTTCTGGCTGGCCGCGATGCCGGGGTTGGCAGGCGGCACGTTGCGCGTCATCCACACCTTCCTTATCCCGATCTACGGCACGCGGCACGTCGTCACGTTCTCGACATTGTCGCTGCTCATCCCGGCCGTGGGCTGGTTCTATGCCGTGCAGGATCCGACGACCCCGTACTGGGTGCTGATGACGCTGGCGTTCCTCGCCGGGCTTGGCGGCGGCAACTTCTCGTCCTTCATGCCGTCCACCAGCCTGTTCTTCCCCAAGCGCCTGCAGGGCACGGCGCTGGCCATTCAGGCTGGTATCGGCAATTTTGGCGTCAGCGTCGTGCAGTTCGTGACGCCGTGGATCATCGGCTTCGTCCTCGTGGGCACGCTCGCCGGCGAGCCGCAGACCTTCACCCGGGCCGGAACGCAGAGCTCGATCTGGCTGCAGAACGCCACCCTGATCTACATCCCGTTCATCGTCGTGTTCGGCGTGCTTGCGTGGTTCACGCTGCGCAGCGTCCCGGTGCGCGCCCAGTTCCGCGAGCAGATGGACATCTTCAAGATGAAGCACGCGTTCTTCATGACGCTGCTCTACATCATGACCTTCGGCTCCTTCTCCGGCCTGTCGGCGACGTTCCCGCTGCTTATCCGCCAGATCTACGGCGGATTGCCGGGGGCGCCCGATCCGCTCGCCTTCGCCTTCCTCGGGCCGCTGGTCGGTTCGGTCATTCGTATCGTTGCCGGCCCGGTGAGCGACAAGCTCGGCGGTGCTCGCGTCACGCATTGGTCGGGGCTCGGGCTGGTTGCCTGCGCCATTGCGGTCACCTTCTTCACGGCGCCGACCTCGATGGATGACTTCCCCTACTTCGTGGCGTCCATGCTGGGCCTCTTCTTCTTCGCCGGTATCGGCAACGCCTCGACCTTCAAGCAGATGCCGATGCTCTTCCCGCCGCGCCAAGCAGGCGGCGTGATCGGCTGGACCGGCGCCATGGCCGCATACGGGCCTTTCGCCTGCGGCCTGATGCTCGGCTACTCGGCCGACTGGTTCGGCACGTTCAACGCCTTCTTCTACTGGGCGGCCGTCTTCTACGCCGCCTGCACCGTCATCAACTGGTGGTACTACGCCCGCAAGGGCGCGGAAGCCCCGTGCTGAACCTCTAAATCGGAGATCAACCGATGAGTCATTTTCTCGACCGCCTGATGTTCTTCCGCAAGAACGTCGATACGTTCTCGGGTGAGCACGGCATCGTCACGCGCGAAGACAGAAGCTGGGAAGAGGCATACCGGAGCCGCTGGGCGCACGACCGCATCGTGCGCTCGACGCACGGCGCCAACTGCACGGGTTCGTGCAGCTGGAAGATCTACGTCAAGGGCGGCATCGTCACTTGGGAGACCCAGCAGACCGACTACCCGCGCACCCGGCCGGATCTGCCCAACCACGAGCCGCGCGGCTGTTCGCGGGGCGCATCGTACTCCTGGTACCTCTACAGCGCCAACCGCCTGAAATACCCGATGGTGCGCGGTCGCCTGCTGCGGCTATGGCGTGCGGCCAAGCTGCAGCACAAGGACCCGGTCCTGGCCTGGGCGTCGATCGTCGAATCGCCGGAGAAGGCGAAAGCCTACAAGGAGATCCGTGGGCGCGGCGGCTTCGTGCGCTCGAGCTGGGATGAGATCAACGAGATCGTCGCGGCGGCCAATGTCTACACTGCCAAGACTTACGGCCCCGACCGCATCATCGGCTTCTCGCCGATCCCGGCCATGTCGATGGTCTCCTACGCTGCCGGCTCGCGGTACCTGTCGCTGATCGGTGGCGTCTGCATGAGCTTCTACGACTGGTACTGCGACCTGCCGCCGTCCTCGCCCCAGACCTGGGGCGAGCAGACCGACGTGCCGGAGAGCGCCGACTGGTACAACTCCAACTTCATCATGATGTGGGGCTCGAACGTGCCGCAGACGCGCACGCCCGACGCCCATTTCATGACCGAGGTCCGCTACAAGGGCGCCAAGACCGTCACCGTCACGCCCGACTACAGCGAGGCGTCCAAGTTCGCCGATATCTGGCTGGCGCCCAAGCAGGGCACGGACGCGGCCCTGGCCATGGCGATGGGCCATGTCATCCTCAAGGAATTCCACGTCGACAAGAAAAGCGCCTATTTCGAATCGTACTGCCGCCAGTACACCGACATGCCTCACTTGGTGCGGCTGGTGAAGCGCGGCGAGACCTGGGTGGCGGACCGCTTCGTGCGGGCCTCGGACTTCGCCGACAATCTCGGCCAGGCCAACAACCCGGACTGGAAGACCGTTTGTATCGACGAGAAGACCGGCAAGGTCACGGTGCCGCTGGGCTCGGTTGGCTTCCGCTGGGGGGATCAGGGCAAGTGGAACCTGGAGACCAAGGCGGCCGACGGTGGCGAGATCGCGCCCAGGCTCAGCCTGATCGAGGGCCGCGACGCGGTGGTCGGCGTTGGCTTCCCGTATTTCGGTGGCTGCGAGCACGAGTATTTCCCTAACTCGCCGCACGCCGACGTGCTGGTGCGCAACGTGCCCGTCAAGAAGCTCGCGCTGAAGGACGGCGAGACCCTGGTCGCCACCGTCTTCGACCTGTTCGTCGCCAATTACGGTGTCGACCGCGGCCTGGGCGGCGGCAACGTCGCCAAGTCCTATGACGAGGATGTGCCCTATACGCCAGCCTGGCAGGAGCGCATCACCGGCGTGAAGCGCGAGCACGTGATCGCCGTTGCCCGCGAGTTCGCCGAGACGGCCGACAAGACCAAGGGCAAGTCCATGGTCATCCTCGGCGCCGCAGTGAACCACTGGTATCACGGCGACATGATCTACCGTGGCATCATCAACATGCTGGTGATGTGCGGCTGCATCGGGCAGTCAGGCGGCGGCTGGTCGCACTACGTGGGCCAGGAGAAGCTCCGCCCGCAGACCGGTTGGACGCCGCTGGCCTTCGCGCTCGACTGGCATCGGCCGCCGCGGCACATGAACTCGACCTCCTTCTTCTACGCGCACACCAACCAGTGGCGGCATGAGAAGCTGGGCGTCGAGGAGATCCTCTCGCCGTTGGCCGATCCCAAGGCGATGCATGGTAGCCTGATCGACTTCAACGTGCGCTCGGAGCGCATGGGCTGGCTGCCGTCGGCGCCGCAGCTCGAGACCAACCCGCTGCAGGTGACTAGAGACGCGGCGGCGGCGGGCCAGGATCCGGCGGCCTATACGGCGGCGGCGCTCAAGGCGGGGCGCATCAGGATGTCGTGCGAGGACCCTGACAATCCCAAGAACTTCCCGCGCAACATGTTCGTCTGGCGCTCGAACCTGCTCGGCTCGAGCGGCAAGGGCCACGAATATTTCCTCAAGTACCTGCTGGGCGCCCAGCACGGCGTCCAAGGCAAGGACCTGGGCGAGGAGGGCGGCCGTAAGCCTGAAGAGGTCACCTGGCACTCGAAGGGCGCGGAGGGCAAGCTCGACCTGCTGGTCACCATCGACTTCCGCATGTCGACGACCTGCCTCTACTCCGACATCGTGCTGCCGACGGCGACTTGGTACGAGAAGCACGACCTCAATACCTCCGACATGCACCCCTTCATCCACCCGCTGTCCGCAGCGGTGGATCCGGCCTGGGAAGCACGCAGCGACTGGGAGATCTTCAAGGGCATCGCCCGCAAGTTCTCCGAGGTCGTGCCGGGGCATCTCGGCGTCGAGAAGGATCTGGTGCTGAGCCCGATCCAGCATGACAGCCCGGCGGAAATCGCCCAGCCCTTCGCGCCTAAGGATTGGAAGAAGGGCGAGATCGATCTGCTGCCGGGCAAGACAGCGCCGGCCATGATCCCGATCGAGCGCGACTATCCCAACACCTACAAAAAATTCACGGCTCTCGGTCCGCTGATGACCAAGGTCGGTAACGGCGGCAAGGGCATCGCCTGGAAGACCGAGACGGAGGTGAAGTTCCTTGGCGAGCTCAACCGCACGGTGACGGAAGAAGGCGTCAGCAAGGGCCTGCCGCGGATCGAGACCGATATCGACGCGGCGGAGGTGATTCTGACGCTGGCGCCGGAAACTAACGGCGCCGTCGCGGTCAAGGCCTGGGAGGCGCTAGGCAAGATCACCGGCCGTGATCACACCCACCTCGCCATCCCGCGCGAGGACGACAAGCTCCGCTTCCGCGATCTGCAGGCGCAGCCGCGGAAGATCATCTCCTCGCCGACCTGGAGCGGCCTGGAGTCCGAGCATGTCAGCTACAACGCCGGCTACACCAATGTGCACGAGCTGATTCCCTGGCGCACGCTCACCGGACGTCAGCAGCTCTACCAGGACCACCCCTGGATGATCGCCTTCGGCGAGGCGCTGTGCGTCTACAAGCCGCCGGTCGATCTCAAGACGGTGAAGCCGATGCTGGGTGCGCGCCCGAACGGCAACCAGGAGATCGTGCTGAACTTCATCACGCCGCACCAGAAATGGGGCATCCACAGCACCTATACCGATAACCTGCTGATGCTGACCCTGTCCCGCGGTGGGCCGATCGTCTGGCTGTCCGAAAAGGACGCCGCCAAGGCCGGCATCGAGGACAACGACTGGATCGAGGCTTTCAACGTCAACGGCGCGCTCGTCGCCCGTGCTGTGGTCAGCCAGCGCGTGGCCGAGGGCATGGTCCTCATGTATCACGCGCAGGAGAAGATCGTGAACGTGCCGGGCAGCGAAATCACGCAGGCCCGCGGCGGCATCCACAACTCTGTGACCCGTGCCTGCCCGAAGCCGACGCACATGATCGGTGGCTACGCCCAGCAGAGCTACGGCTTCAACTATCACGGCACGATCGGCACCAACCGCGACGAGTTCGTCATCGTCCGCAAGATGGCGAATGTCGACTGGCTCGACCGGCCGGCAGCACCGGCCGCGGCGGCCGAATAGCCGGGCCCGAGGAGATACGACAATGAAAGTCCGCGCCCAGATCGCCATGGTGCTGAACCTGGACAAGTGCATCGGCTGTCACACCTGTTCGGTCACCTGCAAGAACGTCTGGACCTCGCGTTCCGGCGTCGAATACGCCTGGTTCAACAACGTCGAGACCAAGCCTGGCATCGGTTACCCCAAGGAATGGGAGAACCAGGACAAGTGGCAGGGCGGTTGGCGTCGCACGCGCGGCGGCAAGCTGCAGCCGCGCATCGGCGGCAAGTGGCGGGTGCTGGCGAAGATCTTCGCCAATCCGCACCTGCCGGAGATCGACGACTACTACGAGCCGTTCACCTTCGACTACGAGCATCTGCAGCGGGCCGGCGAGATGCAGTCGGCGCCGGTTGCCCGGCCGCGCTCGCTGATCACCGGCCAGCGCATGGAGAAGATCGAGTGGGGCCCGAACTGGGAGGAAATTCTCGGTACGGAGTTCCGCAAGCGGTCGAAGGACAAGAACTTCGACAACATCCAGAAGGAGATCTACGGGCAGTTCGAGAACACCTTTATGTTCTACCTGCCGCGGCTCTGCGAGCACTGCCTAAACCCGGCCTGCGTCGCCGCCTGCCCGTCGGGCTCGATCTACAAGCGCGAGGAGGACGGCATCGTCCTCGTCGACCAGGACAAGTGCCGCGGCTGGCGGATGTGCGTCAGCGCCTGCCCTTACAAGAAAATCTACTACAACTGGCAGTCCGGCAAGGCGGAGAAGTGCACCTTCTGCTATCCGCGCATCGAGGCGGGCGAGCCGACGGTGTGCTCGGAGACCTGTGTCGGACGCATCCGCTATCTCGGCGTGCTGCTCTACGACGCCGACCGCATCGAGGAGGCGGCCAGCGCCGAGAACGAGCAGGATCTCTACCGCAAGCAGCTCGACATCTTCCTCAATCCCGAGGATCCCGCGGTCATTGACCAGGCGCGGCGCGACGGCGTGCCCGAGGCCTGGCTCGAAGCGGCCCGGCGCTCGCCCACCTACAAGATGGCGATCGACTGGAAGGTGGCGTTCCCGCTGCATCCCGAGTACCGCACCCTGCCGATGGTCTGGTACGTGCCGCCTCTCTCGCCCATCCAGGCGGCCGCCGACGCGGGCAAGATCGGCTTTTCCGACCGGCTGCCGGACATCCGCAGCCTGCGCATTCCCGTCCGCTATCTCGCCAACCTGCTGACCGCCGGCGAGGAGTACCCGATCGTCCGGGCGCTGGAGCGGATGATGGCCATGCGCATTTTCATGCGCGGTCGGCATGTCGACGGCGCAGAGAACCGGCGCGTGCTGGAGCAGGTCGGCCTGAGCCCGGCGCAGGTCGAGGAGATGTACCGCTACATGGCGATCGCCAACTACGAGGACCGCTACGTCATCCCGACCACGCATCGCGAATACGCCGAGAATGCTTTCGATCTCAAAGGCTCGTGCGGCTTCAGCTTCGGTAACGGCTGCTCGGACGGCGTCAGCACGGCCGGGCTGTTCGGCGGCAAGACAAGCGGCCGCAAGCCGGAGGAGGTGCAGTGATGAAGACTTATCGTGCCCTGGCGGCGCTGCTGACCTATCCCACAGAGGATCTGGTCGCCGCGGCCGAGGAGATCGACAACGCGCTGCTCACCGAGGGCCTGCTCTCTGTGGCCGCGCGCCGGTCGGTGGGGCGCCTGCTGCGCGAGCTGCGCACCAGCGACCTGATGGAGCTGCAGGAACGCTATGTCGGTCTGTTTGACCGCACGCCGTCGTTGTCGCTGCATCTGTTCGAGCACGTCCATGGCGACTCACGCGACCGCGGGCCGGCCATGGTCGACCTGATCGAACTCTACCGCCGCCACGGCGTTGAGATCGCTGCGCACGAGCTGCCCGATTTCCTGCCGCTCTTTCTCGAGTTTCTCGGCGAGGTGCCGGCGGAAGAGGCGCGGACCATGTTGGCCGATGTCGCCCCGCTGATGGCTCAGATTCAGGTACGGCTCGCCCGGCGCGGCAGCGCCTACGCCGGCGTCCTGGCTGCCTTGCTGGCGCTGGCGGGCGCGGCACCGCTGGCGGCAGAGAGCGCGCCGCCGCCCGAGCAGGAAGACAGCCTCGAGGCGCTCGACAAGGCTTGGGAGGACCGCGAGGTCCGCTTCGGCGGCGGCACCACCGAGACGGCGGGAGCCTGCGGTAAGGCGGCCGCCATGGTCCGCCGCATGGAAACCCTTGAGACGGGAGCCTCGCGATGAGCGCCTACGTCAACCAGCTTCTCTTCGGCTATTACCCTTACGTCGCGGCTGCGGTCTTTCTGCTCGGCAGCCTGATCCGCTTCGACCGCGAGCAATATTCGTGGCGCAGCGGCTCGAGCCAGATGCTGCGAGCCCGCCAGCTGCGCTGGGGCAGCAACCTGTTCCATGTCGGCATCCTGGCGATCTTCGCCGGCCACTTCGTCGGCCTGCTGACGCCGCACCAGCTCTATGAGTCCGTGGGCCTGACCGCCGCGGCCAAACAGATGCTGGCCATCGTCGCCGGCGGCGTCTTCGGCGTCGTCTGTCTGGTCGGCCTCATTCTGCTGGTCCACCGGCGGCTGGCCGATCCGCGGATCCGGCGCACCAGCAGCGTCATGGACATCGTCGTGCTGCTGATGATCCTGGCCCAGCTCCTGCTCGGGTTGATCACCATTCCCTATTCCCTGCAGCACCCCGACGGAGCGGTCATGCTCCAGCTCTCCGAATGGGCGCAGCGCATCGTCACCTTCCGCGCCGGGGCCGCGGAACTGGTCGCCGGCGTCGACTGGGTCTACCGGCTGCACCTGCTACTCGGGCTCACCTTGTTTGTCGTCTTTCCCTTCAGTCGGCTCGTGCATATCTGGAGCGCGCCGGTCTGGTACGTGTTCCGGCCCTACCAGGTGGTGCGTCGCCGGGCGATCAACGACCGCGTTCGGTTCGTCCCATGACCGCAATCGAGACTCTGACAGTCAACGGCGTGGCGATCCCCCTCGCCGCGGTCGAGGCGGAGGTCCAGTACCATCCTGCTAACTCGCTCGACGAGGCTCGGCGTCTTGCCGCCGAGGCGCTGGTGGTCCGCGAGCTCCTGCTGCAGGAAGCATCGCGCCGTGGTGTTACCGGCGATAGCCCGGAAGACGCCGTCGCGGCCCTGATCGAGTCCGCGGTGCAGACACCGGAGGCGGACGACGCGGCTTGCCGGCGCTACTATGACAACAACCGCAAGCGTTTCCGCTCACCCGATCTCTACGAGGCGCAGCACATCCTGATTGCCGCAGATCCCGACGATGCCGAAGCCCGCGAGGCCGCGTTGCGCAAAGCCGAGGTGCTGCTGGCCGACATTGCCCGGGAGCCGCAACGCTTCGAGGCGCTGGCACGCGAGCATTCGGACTGCCCCTCGAAGGACTCCGGCGGGCATCTCGGTCAGGTGACCCGCGGCTCGACCGTGCCGGAGTTCGAGACCTATCTGTGCAGCCTCGACGAAGGGGAAACCTGCGCGGCGCCGGTGCCCAGCCGCTACGGCATGCATATCGTCCGCTTGCTGCGCCGCGAGCCGGGGCGCGACCTCGACTATCCGATGGTGCGTGAGACGATCGCCGCGTACCTGCACGATCATGCCTGGCGGATGGGCGTGCGACAGTACATCCAGGTACTCGCCGGTGCGGCACGCATCGAGGGGATCGATATCGCCGCCGCCGGTTCGCCGCTGGTGCAATGAGGCGCGTCAAACGTAAACAAATGATCGCTTGATCAGCCCCGACTGGGCGGGCAAGCTGCCGCGATACGGTCGCATGGCGGCCGGAGGGAACGCATGCCGCTAAGCCATCATTATTACTATCACCCGGCGCAGCAGGGTTTGATTTGGATCAAGACCCTTTTGCAAGGGCAGCGGCATAGTGAAGTTCCTCTAAAAGGACTGCCGATGTCAGACCCCCTGGCTCCACGACATCTGGATCGCGATTCGATCGACCGGGCCTATCCATTGGTTCGCAACCTCGCCGCCGGCATCACCCTTGACCGCTGGGGTCGCTTCGCCCGGCCTCTCGTTTCCTCGCGCTCGGGCACGCGGCCGCGTGGGCTGATGACCATTCAGAATGCTGCCGGCTACATCCTCGGGCTCTTCGGCTTCGAAGTGCGTGACGATCTTCAGGTCAACCGCACGCTGTGCATCGAGAACATCGTCATCGCCAGCATCCCGGGTCGCGACACCATCTGGGCGGCAGTACTCGACTCGGCCGAGCAGCTCGCCCGAATGCACGGCTGCGAGGCGATTCGGGCGACTCTGAATGACGATCTCAGCCCGTCGGACAGCGGCCGCGACTGGATCGCCAATTCGTTCGAGCTCGCCGGCTATTCCCTAGAGGGAGTCCGCGCCTGCAAGCGGATCGAGACAAATGACAGCACCCATGCCCACTAACGTCGTGAAGATGCCGCGCATGTCTCGCTTCAGTGTCATGGCAGCACCGAAACGGTGTGCGCACCAGCTGGTCAGTCCCTGCAATACCTGCGAGGTCCGCGACTTTGCCGCCTGCGCGCCACTGAGCGCCGATGAGCAGAGCCGGCTCGTTTCGATCATGAGCACAGTCGAGGTCCCGGCTCATCAGCCGATCTTCGAAGAGGCCGATCCGGCGGATCACGTCTATAACGTTACCAGCGGCGCGGTGAAGATCTACAAACTGCTGCCCGATGGCCGGCGTCAGATCACCGGTTTCCTGCTGCCGGGCGACTTCCTCGGACTGACGCACAAGGAGGCCTACGCCTACAGCGCCGAAGCCCTGGCCCCCACTAAGCTCTGCCGCTTTCCGCGGCGGAAACTCGAGGGACTTCTCGACGAGATGCCGAAACTGGAGCAGCGGCTCCTCGGCATGGCCTCGCACGAGTTGGCTGCAGCCCAGGACCAGATGATGCTCCTTGGCCGCAAGTCGGCCAAGGAGCGGGTCGCCTCGTTCCTTCTGATGATGTCCGCCGCAGCCGTCCGCCGCGGAAAACCCGCGGATCCCGTGGCGCTGCCGATGAATCGCAGCGATATTGCCGACTATCTGGGATTGACGATCGAGACGGTAAGCCGGACCTTCACGCAGCTGCGCACGCAGAAGCTAATCGAACTCATGGACGAGAAGCAGATCCGTCTGCTCAACCCGGAAGCGCTGCACGAGATCGCCGGCGGCTTCTGAGGCCAACCCCTCGAACCCTAGGCCACGCTGGCGACGCGGAAGGTCCGCAGCTCGCCGTCGTGCTCCCGGATGGAGATGTCGTAAGGTCAAGAAACTGAAGCGGCCGAGAAACCAACAGGTTGCTTGTGTCGGCTGGCGGCTCCGGGAGCGACTTGTCGGACGTTCCGGACGGGGGCGGCCCGGTTGGAGCCCTCGACTCCCTTCCGAGGTGCCACTTGCGCATGACCCACCGATAACGCTTCAACTCCTTCGACCAGCAAACAAGGGACATTCATGGGGTTGATCCGTCGAAGAGGGTGAATTTTGTCTCACCGGCGCGGGACTTTCACAGGCGGCCGGCATGCCCAGAGACCGTTGGATTTCGGGTTCGTCCCCTCCGCCATCTTCCCGTCGCAAACTCCGACAGCGCCCCCGCTAAGGGCAAATTTTCGCGTTGCTTCAAAGGGCCTTGGACGGACCATCCGAACCGCAGAGACTGACTGAAGGCCAGAATGCGGTCTCTGAACGGCTTTCGTCTCTAACCGAGCGAACCTCGCCGCTTCCGGTTCGGTCCAGGAAAGAATATCATTTTCAATCGCTTGACTGATGAGAACACCCGACATGTTCCGGGTGGTCTCGCCGGCATGCGGGCAACAAAGACAGCCAGAGATAGGCATGTTCCTGCGCGAGCGCAGGTTACGGAGCGGGATTGAGGCACCATTCCAGTACCGCATTCTGCGCATGCAACAGCCAGGCCTTGGCCTCCACTACGCGGCAGCGCGGATGGGTCATGGCGTCGGCGCTCACTTCCTGTCCGCGTGTCACGGGCGGGCACGGCAAGAACACGGCGGCGGTGCAATCAAGCGTGGCGCCTGATACTTGCCAAGCAAGTAGCTCATCCACATCGGCGCCAATGGGCCAACAGTCAGTCACGATCACATCGGCATCCAGCAACTCAGCCATCGCGGTACTCACGCGAAAGTTCTTTGCTGGCGGTGCATGCCAGTGAGCGGGGCCGACCTGCACGACCTCTAAAGGCAGCACAGCCGCCGCCTCCACCCACGAGGCGAGGATGTTCGCCATCGGTGCCACGGCGACAACCTTCATCGGGCGCAGTCCACCATGCAGGTCGGCTAAAAAGGCAAGGTCGGAAAGCGTTTCACACGGGTGGTTTACACGGGTGCGGGCATTGATCACTGGGGCGTACGCCACTGCCGCGAGCTTGCGGAGCGCCTGGAGATCCGGTGTGCGGATGGCCATCGCGTCCACCCAATTGTCAAGAAACGCGGCGAGGTCAGGCACAGCCTCCTTGCCTGCAAGGGTGATGGGAGCGCGGACGCAAAGGCCGCCCATGGACTTGATACCGAGTTCGAAGGCCGTGGTATTGCGCCAACCACCATCGTCCACCACCAACGCCACGCGTCGCCCCGTGAGGGCTTGAGGCATGCGCCTAGCATTCCAAGCATCGCGCATGACCTGCGCGCGGTTTAACAACAACAAGATCGTCTCAGGCGACAGTTCATCCAGCGTCAGAAAGTCGCGTTTGGCCTCGCTCATGAAACAATCCTGCCCGTCGGGACCTATCGGCGGCAAGTCCCTCGCACCAATGGGCATCCTCCCCATCCACCGCTGATTCAAACAGTATCCACCCGAACAGCGCTGACCCGTTGAGGTTGATGGTCCCCGCGATGCTCAACCCGATTGACATCACATTGAATGCCACCTATATAGGCAACATGCAACGCACTGATCGATACACGCACAACGAAGCCTTCGGTGAAAACATCCGCAAGTTGCGTGAGCAACGGATGGGAAGCGACCAAACATTTTCGCTTCGCCAAGTGGCAGCGCGCTGCGGGGTGACCCCCGCGTACCTTTCGCGTGTCGAGCGCGGTGATGTGGCTCCGCCCGGTGAAGACACATTGATCAAGCTCGCCCACGAGCTTGGCGAAGACCCAGACGTAATGCTCGCTCAAGCAGGCAAGATTTCGGCCGACTTGCGCTCAGCAATTCTTGCCCGCCCCCAGCTCTTTGCCGAGCTCATTCGAGCAATCAAATCCATGCCGGATCATGCCGTATTGCGCATTGTCAGGGATGTCCGCGACGGAAATTGGTAGAGGAGA
>Ga0194119_10001946_pt1 | contig 36443 bp, 26 predicted proteins | sample TA2MahC100mmetaG_FD_148620 | JGI IMG/M metagenome (GOLD analysis project Ga0194119, IMG submission 148620) | Freshwater microbial communities from Lake Tanganyika, Tanzania - TA2015018 Mahale Deep Cast 100m | ecosystem: Environmental > Aquatic > Freshwater > Lake | place: Tanzania: Lake... | reverse complement strand
CCCCGGCCTCACCGATCCCGCCGATCTGTGGACCGAGTTCAACATGCACTCGAACCGACACGTGCTGGCCCTGACAGCCTACTGCAACGTCGCCACGATGTACGGCGTCTCGCCCGTCGGCCTCAAGCCAGACTTTTCCAAAGTCACGTACGGCGGCGGTGGCAAAGGCCCCGGCATCCAGTCGATGGAAGGCATCACCGACGAGCAGCGAGCGATCTTGCAGAAGATCGCCTGGGAGACCGTGTCCAAGTATCGGCACGCAGGGTTTGGGAAGTAGGACCGACCTGAGAGAGATTTATGAAGCGATTGATCACATTCTCGTTGTTGTTTCTCGGCTGCCTGCCGCTGCTGGTGGGCCACATTCAAGCTCAAGGTGAAGAACCCGCGAAGCCCAAAAAGTTTGCGAATGCCTGGGTGCCGGAAGGCAGGCCGTTGCGGGGCGTCCTGCACTTCGACGGCAGGCAAGCCGGTAACCCCAAAGCTTGGCAGCCCTTCTGCGAGCGGCACGGCCTCGTCTGGTTTCCGTTCGGGCGCGATGGCGATGTCGCGCTCTTCGATGAGAAATTCCGAGCGGAAGTTGCGGCGGAACTGAAACGTCCCGAACTCGTCAACGCTCCGGTGATCCGCGTGGGACTCTCGTCGAACGGCGGCTTCACGATGCTGCTCGCCCAACAGCATCCAGACCGCATGTTGGCCGTTGTCGCTCATCAGCCGTTGCCTCCGTGGGCCAAGGGGAACGAGGGCTTCCACTTCAACCGGAGGACCGAAACCAAGTCGTCGCTCGTGGGAACGCCCCACGACATTTCGCAGGCGTTTCGAGTGCCGTGCATCCAGCAAGCGGGCGAGAACGATTCGGTGTGCGGCACCATCATGGCGTATGGCCTCGACCGTTACGCTCGCAGCCAGGAAGCACCGTGGACCTATTTCTGCCTGCCCCGTGGCGGGCACGGCAACTTCGTGCCGAACGAGTTGTTGATGCCGTGGCTAGATGGCGTGATCGCTCAGCGGCTTCCCGCCGACGTGGACCTTTCCAAAGGACCGCCCAAGCTCAACGGCATCCGGATCGAAGACGGTTGGCTCGCCGATCCGCAGACGCTGGAAATCGCCGAGTTCGCGAAGTACGTCGGTGATAAAGCCAAGGCCACCTGGTTGCCGAACGAGGCCAGTGCGCTGGCGTGGAAGAAATTGGGGTTGGCCATGCCGTTCGAGCTTCCCGAACAATCGGTGGCGAAGCCTTCCGGACTGATCGACAAACTGGTGATTCACGATCCCAAGTCGAACCGGGTCGTGCCCTCCGATTCAGTTTATGGCGAGCCGTGGAAGATCGTCGCGAATCTCAAGCCCGGCGACGTAGGTTGGAAAGCGTCTCCCAGCGCTGGTCCCGTGGCCGTGGTTGGCAAGGTCCCCGAGCTTGTTCGCGGCTGCGACTGGATCATGGCCGATAATGCCTCGCTCGCCCATACCGGCGAAGTTCTGCTGGAGTTCACCGTGACCGACCAGGCCACCGTCTACGTGGCCCACGACGAGAAGCTCGCGAAGAAACCGGATTGGCTCGCGGACTGGAAGGACACGGGCGAGTCGTTGCAGGGCGGTTTCCTTGGCAACGAACGCAGCTTCCGGCTGTACGAGAAGCCGTTTCCCCAAGGAGCCACGGTCAAACTTAGCCCCAACGGACCAAGTCTGGAGAAGCAGGAAAAGCCACAGTGGCTGCCGTGGCTCTACCTCACGATTGTAAAACGTCAGCAACAACCGTAGCCGTTGCCCGGACCTATTTGAAACGAGAGGCTTGCGATGCGTTTTGTCTTATTGATCGGAATCGTATGGGGGCTCGTCGGGTGGTCGAACGACGCCTCGGCCCAGGAGCCGAAGCCGCCTGTCGTCGCGGAAAAACCCGCCGGCCTGCGCGTGATGAACGGCGGGCACAGTTGGTCCACGGAAAACTCCGCGCCATTGTGCCAGGCGGCCGGCATCGACGGGCACAAGAAGATCACCGGCATCAACGGCAATCGCATCGACGACGTGAAGCCGTTGCTCGAAAAGGGCGAGATCGATGTCTACGTCTGGCAGCGCAGCGAGGTGGGGCCTGAGTCCCCCTCGTTTCTGCCGACTCTCGTCGAACTCGGTCCGAAGCACAATCCAAACTTTCGCGTCCACATCCAGTTGCCCTGGCTGGTACACGACGGACGCAAGGATCCCAAGTCGCCCGAGGAGTACGAGACGACAGACCTCGTGGAATACCAAGCCAAGTTGGAAAAGTCGCGCCAACATGCGGAGGCTTACGTCGACGCGGTCAACGCGAAGGCCGGCAAGCGTATCGTCTTCTTGGTGCCGCTCGCCGACGGGATGCTCGAAGTGCGAAAGATGATCGTGGCTGGGAAGTTCCCGGGCATCACGAAAGTGAATTACCGAGACAAGCCGGGCGATCGCGGTTCCATCATGCAAGGCGACATCATGCCGCACCAAGGACATCTCGGCCACCGCTTGGGGAGCTATATGCACTTCGCGGCCCTGTATCAAATGTCGCCGGAAGGGCTGAAGTTTCCCGGCAAAGAAGGGGATGGCGTGACCGACGAGCAACGACCGATTCTGCAGAAGCTCGCCTGGGACATGGTGTCGAAGTATCCCTATGCCGGCATCGCGAAGTTCGAAGCTGCTCCGCCGAAGCAGGAGGGCGAGAAGACGGGCACCGGCGCGGCGGTCGGGCCGGAAGTGTTGAAGGGTTGGAAGGCGACTGCCGAGCTCCCCGACGAGACCGTGGTCATCGACTACAACGAATACATTGAAAAGCTGCCGAAGGCGGAGCGGCCCGGCGTGTCGAACGTTTTGTACTACGTCGATGGCAACGGCCAGGCGGGCGTGGCGGTGCTCGTTTTCGTGGCTCGCGTCGAGTGGACGCATTTCCTGAGCTACGACAAGCAGAACAAACGGACGGCCGTGAAGAAGTTCCTGTGGGGCAAGTGATCCAATGAAGAAGCGATTCAAAGTCTTGTTCGTTTACACAACGCTTGTGCTTGCGTTCGTCGGCGGCGGCAGACGCGGCGACGGGGCCGATCCGACTCGGGCGAAGAGCATCACGGGTTCTGCCGCGAGTGGCCGGTGGTCGTGCTGGGAAACCGTGGTGGGCGGCTGAAGACGGTCGACCGGTTCCTGCAATTCCCGTCGCACAAGCAGCAGGGCGAGCAAATCCCCGGTCACCGCACGATTGCGAATTTCTACCTGCCGTTGCTGCACGCGGTCGGCGACAAACGCGATAAATTTTGCGAACCTGATCCGAACCTGTTGGGCATCGACCAATCGAGTCCGCTCGTGAAACTGCTGGCGTAGTCACGTTACGAGACCAAAGAGGAATTGTGTTCGATCTGCTCCCCGGCCCGCGTCGTTCGATGTGCGACTGAGTACGACAAGTTGCAACACTCCAAAAGAGCAATCATGTATTCCAATAGAATCGTTTGGCTTCTCGGCATTTGCCTGTTCGGCACTCTTGCGTTGGCGCAGGAGAAACCGTTGGTCAGCAAGCCTGCGGGGAGCTATCAAGCCGCATGGTTCACGTTGGAGGGCGCGGGGGAATCCTGGCCTGTGTTTGTCGCCTGGCGCGATGGCAAACCGGTGCAGTTTTGGTCGACTCGCCACAAGTTGCCGGGCGTGGGGAAGACTGAAGGGTCGCTCAAGTTGCTCACCGACAACCTGGCGGGAGACTCGAACAAGGTGTCGGCGGAGTTGCGGCTCGTCAGCATCTGGGCGCCGATTCGGCGGTTGGCGTTGCAGTCGTTGACGCTCGATGTGGCGGGGGGCGGCTGGACGTTGGTCAGCGACGGGAAGGAGATCAGCCAGGGGACGCTGAAAGGCGGGACAACGGTGAATGCGCCGATCGCGGCCGGGCAGGACTGGCCCTCTTTCTACGGCGCGATGACGGGCTGCGCAGGTCCCTCTTACGGGAAGCCGATGATCGCCGATCTGTCGCAGGCGATGCCGCTCTGGCGCAGCGAGGCCGACTCACTGAGCGGCTGGGGTACTGGTGTGGATGCGCGTTATGCGGATCGCGCGGCGCATGGGACGTTGTGCGGCGGATCGTCGTCGCCGGTCGTCGCCGATGGCATCGTGTACCTGTATCACTACCGGCCTTCGGGCGACGTAATGCCCGAAGGCAAAGACGCGGAAGTGCTCGCGAAGTTCAAAGTTCATCCGGTCGAACACGATTCGATGCGGCGGTTCTATTCGAAAACGGCGGACGTGGTCGTGACGGCCATCGACGGCGCGACCGGCAAGACGGTTTGGCAATCGGTGTCGCCGAGCAAACAAGGCAACTACCAAACTCACAAATGGCGCGGCGCGAACCCGACGCCAGCCGTCGCTAATGGTGTGCTGGTCGTCGCCGACTACAGCCGGGGCTTGCACGCTTACGATGCGAAGACGGGCGAACTCAAATGGACGCGGGGCGGCGCGAACTCCGTGCAAAAAGACAGCGCGCCGGTCGGTCCGGTCATCAGCGGTTCAGTGGTTGTTTATCAAAACATCGGGCTCGATCTGCATACTGGCCGCGAATTGTGGAAGACGCCGAAGGATGGCTCGCCACGGCGGATGATCATCGGCGGCAAAGAGCGGGTCTTGATCGTCGGTCCAACCAGCAGCTTGGTAGACCCGGCGACGGGCCAGACATTCTGGACTTCAGACGTGGTCGAGAAAGACAAACTCCGCACCGTCGCAATGCCGGTGTGTGAAGGGGACAAGATGGTGGCCTACTTTGCGACGACCGACGCACAAACTGGCAAGGTCGCGGCTTACACCGTCACGGAGACCGGCATTAAGCGGGCTTGGGAAAGCGAACAAGCCACCTGGGACGAGAATCTCTTTCTGGCGATTTCGAAAGGGCGCGTGTATGCCGCGCATCGCGACGAGGGACCGCGCTGTCTCGACCTGGCCACCGGCAAAACGCTCGGCGCGATTCCCGAACTGAAGTGCGGCAGCAATAGCAGCCTGATCGTGGTGGACGATCGCGTCTTCTGCCAGCCGGAAGGTCAGCACGGCCGACAGCAGATTCATCTGGTTAACGCCATCAACCTCAAGACGCTTGGCGGCGTGTTTACTCCACGACACAACGACACAACGGCCTATGGCCAGATGCCGCTGGCCAATGTCGTCGTCGATGGCCGATTGATCGTCCGCGGCATGGATGGGCTATATTGCTACGATCTGCGGAAGCCGTAATCGACGACGAGTGCAAAACGCTCTATGGATCGAGCTACGTTCGATGTTTGCAGGCGGCAAAAGCCAGCGTCTTGGCACCCAGGCGGCATGCCGGAGTTCAGCGTGTGGCGGTCAATCGGCGCGTGCTTGTTGATCGTGTTGGTTACTCAACAGTTGGTCTTCGCGGACGAAATGGACGCCATCCAGTCGCTGTTGGCCAAGTATTGTCTGCGGTGCCACGGAGCGGAGAAACAGAACGCTCAGGTTCGCTTTGACCGGATCGCTCGATTCGAGAATTCCGACCAGCGGCTTTGGGCGATGGTTCACGATTCGCTGGTTCGTGGCGAGATGCCACCGAAAGATGAACCGCAGCCAGCGCCAGACGAAAAGCAGCGGATTCTGAAATGGATCATCGACGAGGCGACGGGGCCGATCCGGCTCGGGCGAAGAGCATCACGGGTTCTGCCGCGAGTGGACGCGGGCCAACTCCGACCTATCAATTTGCGATGTCCTACCTGATCAACGATTGCTTCGCGATCGATGCCGGAGCGATCGGTTTGCTCCACCGTCCGTGCAGCGAGCCATTCAACATGTGTTGCTGTCGCATGTGCATTTGGATCACATGGCCTCGGTCCGCATTTTCTCGCACCATCTCTACTAACCCGGCCCCGATGCCTTCTCGCTGTACGCCGGATAGCCGACACAGGAGGCCTTGCAACAGCACGTTTTCAACGATGTTGTCTGGCCAGATTTTATTCGACTCTCCGCGACTGAATCCCCGTTCTTTGAATTTCCCCTGTTGTACTCCGAGACATCTGTCAGTGCTGTGGGCCTGACCATTATTTCAGTTCCGCTCGATCACGTTGTTTTGACACTGGGATACCTCATCGACGACGGCACTGCCGCAGTCGCCGTTGCGTCAGACACATCTCCCACTCAACGCATTTGGGAAATGGCGCGGACTGTTCCGCACCTCAAGACCGTTTTCCTCGATTCGAGTTTCCCAAACTCAAGGTCATGGCTCGCCGACAAAACCAATTACCTCACCGCCACAACCATTGTTGCCAAAGTGGCGAAGTCCGGACTTCGTGTCCCGTTTTACGCGATGCACATTAAACCGGCTTTTCCGGGAATCCTCATCGGAGAATTGCAGCGCCGCGGTCACCACAATCTGCACATTCTTGAACCCGATCGTACGATTTCTAGGGCAACTGTGTACTGCCCATCAGGAATCGATCGCACTCGCGAGCACATTCGCGGCCCTCGTTGATCGCCCAGACGATCAGGCTTTGGCCGCGGCGGCAATCGCCCGAAGCGAACACGCCAGGGATACTCGTCGCGTATTTTCCGTAGTCCGCTTGGAAGTTGGAGCGCGGGTCCAATGCAATTCCAAGCTGATCGGCCAACAACTTCTCGGGGCCGAGGAATCCGAGTGCCAAGAATACCAGATCGCATTCCAATTCAACTTCAGAACCTTCGATGCGGCTGAACGGTGCTCCCCCTCTGACCGGCTTTGACCAATCGACTTTGACCGCGGTCAGCGATTTCAAATTTCCATTTGCATCGCCGTTGAACCGCACGGTGTCGATCGAAAACGTGCGCGGATCGGCTCCGAACTTCGCGGCGGCTTCGGCGTGTCCGTAATCGATGCGGAAGATGCGAGGCCATTGCGGCCACGGATTATTTGCCGCGCGTTCGTCAGGGGGCTGCGGGACGATTTCGAAGTTCAGCAGGCTTGAGCAACCTTGCCGCATCGAAGTGCCAAGGCAGTCGTTGCCCGTATCGCCACCACCGATCACGATGACCTTCTTTCCCTCGGCATTAATGAACTTGCCGTCGCGGAGGTCCGAGTCCAGCAGGCTCTTGGTGTTGCCATGCAGGAACTCCATCGCGAATTGCACGCCTTTCAAATCGCGGCCGGGGATCGGCAAGTCGCGCGGTTTGGTGGCTCCGGTCGCCAGCACGATCGCGTCGTTCTCTTCGCGGAGATGGACCGCGTCGATGTCTTTGCCGACTTCGCAGCTCGTCACGAATTTCACACCCTCGTCGGCCATCAAGTTGACGCGCCGCTGCACGACCCATTTTTCGAGCTTCATGTTCGGGATGCCGTACATCAGCAATCCTCCCACTCGGTCGGCTCGTTCGTAGACCGTGACCGTGTGACCGGCTCGATTGAGCTGCTGCGCCGCCGCGAGTCCGGCTGGTCCGGAGCCAATGACCGCGACCTTCTTGCCCGTCCGTTGCGTCGGAATTTGCGGCTTCACCCAGCCTTCATCAAAACCTTTGTCGATGATCGCGCACTCGATGTTCTTGATCGTCACTGGCGGCGACGTGATTCCCAGCACGCAGGCTCCTTCGCACGGAGCAGGACAGACGCGACCGGTGAACTCCGGAAAATTGTTTGTCTTGTGCAACCGATCGAGAGCCTCTCGCCAGTGACCGCGATAGATCAGATCGTTCCATTCCGGGATCAAATTGTTGATCGGACAGCCCGACGCCATGTTGGCCATCAGCCCACCCGTGTGACAAAAGGGTACCCCGCAATCCATGCAGCGAGCTCCCTGCTTGCGCAGGTCTTCCTCCAGCATGTGGTGATGAAACTCGCGCCAATCGAGGATCCGCAATGCCGGATCCCGATCCGTCGGCAGTTCCCGTTGAAATTCCATGAAGCCTGTCGGCTTACCCATCGCACTTACTCACTTTCTGTCGGTCTTCATCGCTGGCTGTTTCAACGTGAAAGGCGAATTCGCTTCGCGTGACGTCGAGTTGCCATCGGTTGGTGTCACTAGATCTGCCCCGCTGCCGTGGCCACGACTTTTCCGGTCTTTGCCGGTGCTTCTTTCGCCATCTCGGCCAAGGCGCGCTTGTAGTCCACGGGCATGACTTTGTGAAAATGCTTCAGTTCGGTGGACCAGTTGGCGAGAATGCGTTTGGCGACGTCGCTGCCAGTGTAGTTGGCGTGGTTGGTGACGAGCCGTTTGAGGTCGGCGATGTCGACTTCAGCTTCGAGTTTTTCCAACTCGACCATCTCTGGATTGCAGTTGGCTTTGAACTGAGCGTGTGGGTCATAAACGTAGGCGATGCCGCCGCTCATGCCGGCCGCGAAGTTACGTCCCGTCGGGCCGAGCACGACCGCTCTGCCGCCGGTCATGTATTCGAGGCCGTGATCGCCACAGCCTTCGACGACCGCTTCGGCGCCGCTGTTGCGGACGCAGAAACGTTCCGCTGCGACGCCGCAGAAGTACGCTTCGCCGGAGATCGCACCATACAATGCCACATTGCCAAGGATGATGTTCTTGTCGCTCTCGAACGTCGCGGCCTTGGGCGGGTAGATGATGACTCGGCCGCCGCTCAACCCCTTGCCGACGTAGTCGTTCGCGTCACCGTCGAGTTCCAGCGTCACACCCGCGACAGCCCAGGCTCCGAAGCTTTGGCCGGCATGGCCGGTGAATTTGAGGTGGATCGTATCGTCCGGCAGGCCCTTCGCCTTCCAGCGTTTGCTGACTTCGTGCGACAGCGTCGTGCCGGTCGCCCGGTCGGTGTTGACGATGCGGAATTCCTTCCGCAGCTTCGTGCCGTTGTCGATCGCCTCGCGGCAGGCAGGGATCAACGTCGTCTGGTCGAGCGTGTATTCCAAGCCGTGCTTCTGGCCGATCGCGCAGAACGTCTGCACGTCATCTCGCGGCTTGGCAGCGGGAGTGAGGATCGGCGCGAGGTCGACTCCCTTTGCCTTCCAGTGCTTGATCGCTTCGTCGGTTTCGAGCAGATCGACTCGGCCGACCAGTTCGTTGATCGTGCGGATGCCGAGCGCGGCCATGGTCTCGCGGCATTCCTCGGCGACCATGAAGAAGTAGTTGATGACATGCTCCGGCTGCCCGTTGAACTTCTCGCGGAGCTTCGGGTCTTGCGTCGCAATACCGACCGGACAAGTATTGAGATGACACTTGCGCATCATGATGCAGCCCAGCACGATCAGCGGAGCGGTCGCGAAGCCGAACTCTTCGGCTCCCAACATACAGGCGATCGCGATGTCGCGGCCGGTCTTCAACTGGCCGTCGGTCTGCAAACGGACGCGGCTGCGGAGATCGTTCATCACCAGCGTCTGGTGAGTCTCCGCGATGCCAAGTTCCCACGGCAGTCCGGCACTCTTAATCGACGTGAGCGGACTCGCCCCCGTGCCCCCTTCAGTGCCGGCGATCGTGATGTTGTCGGCGTGACCTTTCGCGACTCCGGCCGCGATTGTGCCGACGCCCACTTCGCTGACCAGCTTCACGCTCACGCGTGCTGACGGGTTCGCGTTCTTCAAATCGAAGATGAGCTGAGCGAGATCCTCGATCGAATAGATGTCGTGATGCGGCGGCGGGCTGATGAGTCCCACACCGGGCGTGCTATGCCGAGTTGCCGCGATGATCTTGTCAACTTTGTGACCCGGCAGCTCGCCCCCTTCACCGGGCTTCGCTCCTTGAGCGATCTTGATCTGTAACTCATCGGCGTTCGTCAAATACCAGCTCGACACACCGAACCGACCGCTGGCGACCTGCTTGATCGCTGAGCGTTTCGAGTCCCCGTTCGGTTCCGGTTGAAAGCGTTTGTAGTCTTCACCCCCTTCGCCAGTGTTGCTCTTGCCGCCGATGCGGTTCATCGCGACCGCCAGCGATTCGTGAGCGTCCGCCGAGATCGAGCCGTAACTCATCGCGCCCGTACAGAAGCGTTTGACGATCTCAGCCGCCGGCTCGACTTGATCGATCGGGATCGCCGCACAGCCGGTCTTGATCTTCAACAGACCGCGCAGGAAGCAGCCTTTGTGAGTCTCCAAATTGACGATGTCGGCAAACCGCTTGTAGGACAGCTTGTCGCCGGAGCGCGCCGCGTTCTGAATTTCGGCAATCGTGAACGGATTCCAGGCATGCTTCTCGCCGGTCTTCCGCCAGTGGAACTCGCCGGGGTTAGGCAGCACGGGCAACGCCTGCGAGTCGCGCGGCGGGTAACCGATCTCATGCCGCTGCATCGCTTCCTTGCCGAGCACCTCGAAATCGACTCCCTTGATCCGGCTGGATGTTCCGGCGAAGCAGTAATCGACGACGCTCTCGTTCAGACCAAGTGCTTCGAAAATCTGAGCACCTTTGTACGACTGCAACGTCGAGATGCCCATCTTGCCCATGACCTTGAGCATCCCTTTCTCGACCGCCTTGCGATACGCGGCGACGATCTTGTCGTCGGCCCACTTGTCTTCGATTGTCCCGTCCTCGCGGCTCTGACGGATCGCCTCAAACGCCAAAAACGGATTGATCGCGTCCGCTCCGTAACCCGCCAGCAGACAGTGATGATGCACCTCGCGAGCCTCGCCGGTCTCGACGACGATTCCGATGCGCGTCCGCAGTTCATGCCGCACGAGATGCTGATGCACTGCTCCAACCGCCAGCAACGCACTGACCGGCACTCGATCCGGTCCCGTGCTCCGATCCGACAACACGATCAAGCTAAACCCGCTGTTGATCGCCTGTGTCGCTTCCTGACAGATTCGTTCCAGGCACCAGCGCAAACCCGGGTCACCCTGCGAGCGCGGGAACGTGATGTCGATCGTCTTCGTCTTCCAGTTGCGATAGCTCAGGTGCCGGATCGCCGCCAACTCTTCGTTGGTCAGGATCGGATTCGGCACGACGAGCCGATGACACTGCCGCTCAGTCGTGTCGAGCAAGTTTCCTTCCGGCCCGATGAAGCACTCCAGCGACATGATGACCTCTTCGCGAATCGAATCGAGCGGCGGATTCGTCACCTGCGCGAAGAGTTGCTTGAAGTAATCGTAAATCAGCCGCGGCTGATCGCTGAGACACGCCAGCGCCGCGTCGTTTCCCATCGAACCGAGCGGATCTTTCTTCGTCTCGATCATCGGGATGAGCATGAATTGCAGCGTCTCGGTCGTGTAGCCGAACGCCTGCATCTGCTTGAGCAACGTCCCCTCATCGTAGCGTGGCGGAGCGTCCGCCTTCGGCAATTCCGACAGGCGGATGCGTTGTCCATCGAGCCATTCCTTGTACGGCCGTTTCGACGCGACCGAAGTTTTCAGCTCTTCATCCGGGATCAACCGGCCCTGCTCGAAGTCCACGAGGAACATCTTGCCGGGTTGCAGCCGACCTTTCATGGCGATGTTCTCTGGCGGAATGTCCAGCACTCCGACCTCGGACGCCATCACGACCTTGTGGTCCTTCGTGACGTAGTAACGGCTCGGTCGCAGACCATTCCGGTCCAGCACCGCACCGATGTAATGCCCGTCGGTGAAGGAGATCGACGCTGGCCCATCCCACGGTTCCTGCAACGCCGAGAAGTACTCGTAGAACGATCGTTTCTCCTCCGACATCGCGTGATGATTCTGCCACGCTTCGGGAATCATCATCATCACCGCTTCCGGCAACGACCGTCCGGCGTGATACAGCAACTCCAGCGAGTTATCGAAATTTCCGGAGTCCGAACAGTGCGCCTCACAAATCGGAAACAGCTTTTGCAGATCACTACCGAACAACTCCGACTGCATCACCCCCTGCCGAGCGTACATCCAGTTGACGTTACCGCGCAGCGTGTTGATTTCGCCGTTGTGCGCCATGAAGCGGCAGGGCTGAGCGCGATCCCAACTCGGAAATGTGTTCGTCGAGAACCGCGAGTGAATCATCGCCAGATGGCTCTTGTAGTCCGGGTCTCGCAGGTCGGCGAAATATGGCATGACCTGCGACGGCATCAGCATCCCTTTGTAGATAATGATCCGCGTCGATAACGAGCAAATGTAAAACAGCAACGCCTGCGACAGCTTGGACTCGTCCCGCAGTTGATGACTTGCCACTTTGCGGATGACGAACAACTGCCGATCAAACGCCGACTGATCGAGCCCCTCTTTCGCGCCGATGACAACCATTTCCATCGCCGGCTCACACGACCGAGCCGACGGCCCAATGTTGGCCGCATCCGCACTGGTCGGCACCGCGCGCCAGCCGATCAGTGTTTGACCTTGCTCGGCGACGATCTTGTTGACCGCCTGCTTGCAGGTCTCCCGCTGCTGCGGATCCGTTGGCAGAAAGACGATCCCCGCCCCATATCTCCCACGCGGCGGCAACGTCGCCTTGAGTTCCGTCTTCGCGACCTTCTCCAAAAACTCGAACGGCAAGGCCGTGAGAATGCCCGCTCCGTCACCCGTGTTCTCTTCGCAACCACAAGCCCCACGGTGAGTCATCCGCTTGAGCATCTCATCCGCATCATCGACGATTTGCCGAGATCGCTCCCCCTTGATGTGCGCGACGAAGCCAACGCCGCAGGCATCGTGCTCGTTGGCGGGATCGTAAAGACCCTGTTTCTTCGGCCAGCCGTTGCTGTGAAATTGTACTTGAGTCATCAAATTACCTTCTGGCAGACACTCAGACTTTGGAGTGCGACGACCTGAGTCGCTGCTTTTCAAACCGGACAAATTGTTGTTGGACTTGGATTCTGGCGTTCAGCGCGTTTTGAAAGGCGACGATTCAGGTCGTCGCACTCCAAAGGCTGCTAGCCCGCCGGGCTAGCGCTGGCCGCCGTTGAGCTTTTTGTCACCCGTACCGCTCGCAGGCGACTTTTCTGATGGCTGTTGCTGCGATCGACGGGTGGCAGCGAATCAACCGGGGCATTGAGCAGTTCCTTGAACTTGCTCGCCGCCGTCGACAGCGTCTTATTGCGGCGGTGAATCACACCAATCGGCCGATGCCACGCGACGTCCTTGAAGTGCAATGCGACCAACGTCCCCGCACCGACTTCGCGCTGCACCGTCGGCTCCGGCAGGATCGAAACACCAGAGCCGATCTCAACCGCGCGCTTGATGTTTTCGATGTTGTCGAACGAGTGCACCGTGTTGACGGAAATTTTTTCGCCTTTTAACCAGCGATCAATCTGGCGACGAATTTTTAGCTCCTCGGTGAAACAGACGAAGTCCTCGCCCTCGAGCGCCTGTATTGAGACGCCCGTTTGTTCGCGACCTTCATCGACCAATTTGTGATCGGGAGGCACGACGAGCACCATCGACTGCTGCTGCCACTCTTGAGCGGTGAACTCGCCACCCTCTTTCGGAAACGAGACCAAACCCAGGTCCGCTTCGTCGGCCGAGACCCTGAGGTACACCTCGTCGGGATGCAGGTAGTCGATCCGCAATTCCACCTCGGGAAACTGATGGCGAAACTTGGCGACGTACCGATCCATCTCGGATAAACCGACCGAATAAATCGCCGCGATGCGAACTTTACCCACGACCTTGTCGACCATCTTACGGACTCGGTCTTCCAGCTTGCGGTATTCGTCTAACAACGTCCGACAACCTTCGTGATACACGGCGCCAGCCGGAGTCAGTTCGAACGGGCGCTTGCTGCGGTCGATCAACTGCACTGCCAACCGCTTTTCCAACGCCGCGATCGACTGGCTGACCGAGGACTGTGTGACGTCTCGTTCGGAAGCGGCCTTTGAGAAACTGCGCAGCGCGACCACATCGCAAAACAGCTCTACGGTACGCAGCGGCATGACAATTCTTCCTGCTCGCTGAGACAAGCGAGCATTAGTTTTTATAATACAGCATCCTGCCGCCCATAATTCCAGAGAGGCAAATTACTTCGCGATTCCCGCATCGTCAAGAAACTGACCGCTCAAAGTTCGGCTCAATCGTTCGGAGCTCGCCAGACGGTCATCGCAAACGCGGGAGCATCTGAGTTCTTCAGCGAAAACGAACTGATGCGGCGGCACTGCATGATGTCACCGAGCACGTCGCCCGCAATCAGAGTCAGCACTTCGGGAGTCATTCGCGGATCGGGATATCGCACGCGAATCGACTCCATCCAGGCGGCCATCTCGACGCGAAGCGGATCGGGCTTCGGCGGCTCGACCGGAGCCTTCGGTTCGTCCGCCAGAGCGACCGGCAGACCAACAGTCGCGGCGGCTACAGCGCTCGCAAATCTTCGTCGAGAAATTGACATCGGAGAGACTCACTGTCTGGAGACCAAACGATCAACAGCCGAAGGCTATTTCATCTGCATTCGCCACACAACTCGTCACGCAAAGCACGTCGGAGACTTGCTGGAATTCTTGCAGATTGAGCATTAGGCTCACCCACCTTAGGTCAGCCTTTCCAGGCTGCCCCGATCAACGATCGATGCCAATTGCCAATCTGGGTCAGGCTGGAAAGCCCGACCTACAACTTCGAAAGCCTGACGAGATGTCGAACTTGAAGTCGCAAGCGATTGCCGGTGTGGCTGCCGGTTCCGAAACCCAGTTGATGACCAAGTGGCCTTCGATCGCCGCGATGGGATTGGGCCGCACCCTTGGCCAATTGATGGCCAGCGTCCCCGCCCGATTCCTGTTGGCATTGCCGATCGGTGCTCCGGTCGGCGTGCTGCTGTACTTCATCCAGAAGGTGACTGGCGAGCGATTCACGATCACCAACAAATCGGTGCAGCGTTGGACGGGCCTCGGTGGCCGCATGATTCAGCGGATTGAACTGAGCGACATCGCCAACATTCAAGTCCGACAGCAATCCGGACAAGAATTCTTCCACGCCTCGGACCTGCTGCTGTTCAACGCCAAAGGGGACGTCGTGATGCAACTGGATGGCCTGCCGCACGCCGAGATCTTCGGTGAAAACATCACCAAGGCTCGCGAAGCGAGCGGTCGCACGCAGGATTCGCTCAACACGATCAAGGCTCGGCAAAAAGCCTGAATGACACCGTCGCCACGACTGATCAGACCGCAGGCACAGCGTCAGAAGACTCACGCTCTGGGCGAGCGTGCCTACAGCGTGCGACCTTCCGCCGCGCTGTCAGATTGATCGGGATCGATCGGCTTCACCGAACGCTTGCGGCCGCGTCTTCCTTCGCGTTTCGACTCGCTTTCGTCGAGCGGCAGCAACGTTGAATCCTCGAGTGAATCCAACCGCGAACGATTGTCGATCGGAGCCGGTGCCTCGGCGAGATGCAGGCGTTCGGACCACTCGCGCGTTTCACCGCCGAACGCTTTCTGCAGCGTTTCGCGAGCCGCCTCTTGTTCGTTGGCCGGCAGGATTCTCCAAAGTCGGCGAGCCGCGTCGGTCAACGCCGCACTGGAACGATTGTGTTGCAATCCTTCGATGACCAATCGCCAAGCCGCGAGAAAGTCACCGTCCAGCGTTCGTTCGTTGCTGAGACGCAACCAAGCCTGAGACAACGCCGGGTTGCACCGCACTGCCTTGCGGAGGTGCAGTACGGCATCGGCGGGATTCTCCGCACGAAGCCCCATCAAGGCGTGATAATTCCCGTTCCAAAACGGATGCAGCAACAGATAAATCGCTAGAGGCACGAAGGCGTGTGTGACCATCCACGCTCGTCGACCAATGCGATCGTGTGCCGCTCGCGCATTCAACCAACCGTAGGCAACTCCGGTGAAGTGCGCGACGTTGGCGATGCGCAGGATGTCCAGCGCAGTCAAAATCAGCATTGCAAACAGGAATATCCAAAAGCTGCGGATTGTCTGTTCCGGAAGGCGTCGAGCGATCGCTGCATCAAACTGACGTTCGATTAGACACCAGCCGAACATCGCGCAGGCGACTCCCGACAGCCCTAGCGGCGTCGTACCGAGAAAATACTCGGGCAGAAACGGTACCAGTGACGCGAAGAACCAGAATCCCAGGTAGGCCGTTCGACGCATCCGCCGCTCGAGCAATGGCCCTAGCAACCAGAGCGTGCTGACATTGAAAAACAAATGCAGCAAATTAGCGTGATGAAACGCGCTGACCGGAATCCGCAGCCAGCGCCACCACGGCCCATCCCACAAGGCGAATGGCCCCGCGAGATCCTCGTCGTCACCAATGTGCAGCATCACCACCATACCGAAGACATGATGGACCCCTTTCGGGTCATCGACTTTCGGCTTGGCCAATTCGACCGCGAGGAACAGCAAGACCGACGCCGCCAGCAGGCTGAAGGTCACAGGAGCGAAACCAAAATCTCGGCGCAACGCAGCGAACATGCAGAATCCCTTCTCCCCTATTTGCGTCGCGAGTTGTAGTCGCAAAGGCTGAGCGACGTGTAGACCGATGCTGACAACGCCACTCGCCGCGTTATTTCGCGGACGACTTCTGCTCCCGTAGGATCGTCAGATCGATGGCCTGTCCAGAATCGAGCACGACTTTGGCCGCCACTTTTCGCAGAACTTCTTCCAGCGTGTCGAGGTACTTGCGTCGCATCGCAAGCTGCCGAGCTTCCGCATAAGGTCTGCGGCCGGATTGCTCCTCGGAACGCAATTGCGCGATCAGCTTGGAAAAACTCTCCGCCTCCGCTTTTGCAGCTTCGACCGATTGCCGACGGAAGACTTCGGCCGAGTCGGTCGCACGGCGGGCTGCAGCCCGCGCTTCCGCCTCACGTTGTTCGGAGTACGCCCGCGCCTGATTGATCGCCGTCTCTTTGTCGGCGCGAGCGTTCATCACGTCGACGAATTCCGCCTTCACCCGCAGCGGCGGCGAGACGTTCGCAATCGTGACATCATCGACCGTCAGTCCCAACCGTTGCTCGCGAGCCAGCCGTTGCAGGTCCGCCGTCATCCGCTCGCGAAGTTCATTCCGCCCCAATGTGTGCGCGAAGTCGACGCCGCTGAGCAGCATCGCATCCGCCAACACGGACTCGGCGAGCGTGCGCAATCGTCGCTCCGGAGAGACCGCCGCAAACAAGAAGGCGTCGAGTTCGGACTCCGACACTCGGTAGCTGACACTGACCTGCACGTTGAGGATGTTCTTGTCGCCACTCAGAAACTGAGCCTGCCGCGCCGGATCGACGTTGCGCAGAAAGCGGTTTGTGGCCGGAGCGTCTTGTTCCAAGTCACCAATCTTGAGCGTCCGAATCTCATTCAGGTTGATCCGATCGACGACCGCGAACGGCCACGGACAGTCGTAGTGCCAACCGCTCGGCCACAGCCGCACATCGCCACTCGCATTTTTCACAGTCGCGCCGAACCGCCGCACGACCGCGGTTTCGTTGCCACGGACGACGAAGAAGCCAGTCAACAGGAAGACGAAGAACAGCGCAAAGTGCAGACTGAAAAGTGCAAACTGCAAATTGACACGCCCGGCGCGGCAGCGTGATTCCGCCGTCCGTCGTTCATTGCCGACACTCTTCACTTTGCACCTCGCACTCTGCACTTTGCACTCCTCGTTCTCAGGGAGCCGTCGTCCCATTCGCCGCCGGCTTCGCTTCACCCGTTTTCACGTCACCGGGCACACCCTCCGAAAGCATCTTCAACAAATTTGACGATGCCGACAGCACGAGCGTCGTTTTGTCGTTCAGGATCGTCCGATACGCATCGAGTGTTCGCATCGTGCGGTAGAATTCCGGATCGGCGGCGTGCGCGTGATTGAGGATCGAAGTTGCTTCGGCTTCGGCCTCGCCCCGAATGCGTTCGGCATCGCCGTCGGCCTTTGCGAGCAACTCAGCGTGCTGCCGATCGGCGTGACTGCGGATGACGGTGCTCGCGGCAAGTCCCGCGCTGCGGTAGCGGTCGGCAATCTTCTGGCGTTCGGACTTCATCCGCTCAAAGACCGCTTGCTGGTTCCCGAGCGGAAAATTGATCCGCTTGATTCGCGCGTCGACGATCTCGATTCCCAACTCTTCGAGCAGCGACGCCCCGACGGTGCGACCTTGCTGAAGTTGCTCGCGAATTTCGCGAGAAAGGTCTTCGAGCACTCCCGGTTGGTTGTCCGCCGGCCCGGCCTCGGAATCACCGACTCGCAGCAGGTTGCTCAGCTCAAGCTGCCCGACCTGGGTGGCCACGATCGACCGCACCTTGTTTGCGAGCCGATCGGCCGCTTGATCATGACTGCCCAGCGCTTTGAAGAACGTGACGACCGGGTGCTTCGCACCGGACTGTCCGATCCGCCAGCAGACAAATGTTTCCACCGTGATGTTCTTTTTGTCACGCGTGAAAATCTCGCGGCCCGGTGGGTCCAACAATTGAACGCGAGCGTCAAATCGCCGCGCCGTTCCGATCGGCCACGGCCATTTGAAGTGCAGCCCGCGGTCCTGCGGCTGGTCGTACACAGCAGCGGTGTTGCCCAGCCAATGAACGATGACCAATTCCGTCTCATCGACCAGTACAACAGAACTGACGGCAGCAGAGGCGATCACAGCAATCAGCACGATGACGGCGATTGTGCGTCGCCAGTGAGTCGGCTGCGATTGGTCATTGGCTATTGGTTGTTGGTCATTGGTCATTGTTGATCTCACCTTGTCACCGTGTCACTTCTCCGTCTCCGGCATCTCCAATCGCTGCAACGGTGTATCGCTTGACGGCAGCTGAATCGGCGCTTGCCCCGGTTCGGTCAGCCACAGATGCGATTTACCTCGCAGAGCCGGATCCAAAATCATCAGTGGCCGAGCGGCCAGAACGCGTTCCATCGTAGTCCAATACAAGTGCAGTCCCGTCAGAGTCGGCTGTTCGGCGAAGACCTTCACGACGCTGTTGAATCGAGCCGCCAATCCTGTTGCCGCTTCGACTTTGCGCGTCTTCTCGCTGCGAGCCTTCAGCAACTTTGCCGCTGCCTCACCAGAGAGAATTCGCTCATCGGAGTCGAAATTCGCCGTCAGCTTCCGCCAGAGTGCATCGTCCAATTTCCAGCCGGTGACGCCGCCTGTGGTTGAGGCATCGGGCAGCCGCTTTGCCGAATCGACACTGTCGGTCAGCACACGGATCGCCTGCTCACCCGCCGCGCTTAGCACCTTGCGAGCGTAGTAGCCCTCGGCCTCGTTGATGAATTGCTCACGCTGCTCCAACGAGTCGGCCACTTGCCGATACGCCGGCACGACCTGCTGCGGCGGATGGATGTCGAGCAGGCTGAGATCGAGCACCTCGACGCCGATGTCATACGACACCATCAACTCGCGGATGCGAACCAAACAGCGTGCCTCAATCTCTCGTCGCCGATTCGTCAGCAGCGCATCGAGTGATTCGGTCGCCGCCACTTCGCGGAGCACGCTTTCGGTCACAGCTCGCAGCGTCTCGCTCGGCCGCAACGCGGCGAACACGAACCGCCGCAGATCGCCGATGCGGAATTGAATCTCGCCCGTCACCTCAATCGGCACTTCCTCGCCGGTCAGCGTGAAGGATTCGGGGGCGACCGGTTCGTAGTCGGTGTCAGCGTGCTCGCTCATCCATTCAACCGGGGCACGGTACAGCCCGTCGCTCTTGAGCGGCGTCGGAGCAGATCGAAATCCAATCTGAACCGCGCGAACCTCACCCACTCGCTCGCGGCGAATCGTTTCCAAACCACTCGGCCAACGCCAATGCCAACCCGCCGAGAGCGTCGTCTCGAATCGGCCGAGTCGCGTGACAACGGCCTGCTCGTCTTCATTGAGCAACACAATTCCCGTACAGCACCACCACACGCCGCAAACTCCCGCTGCCGTTCGCAGCAGCGTTGGCCAGTGATCCAGGAATCCAAACACCAGCTTCGTCGGCGACAGTTTTTCGACCAGCCATTCGGCCGCGCTCGCCGCGCCATTTGACCACCGGCCGAGCCGTGTCTCCTGCCAACGCTCAAACCACAGCAGCCGCATCGCGTTGAGCATCACGGCCAGCGACGAGATCTCGTGGAACACCGCCGCTAATGCCGGATTGATCCAGCCCAGACTCCCCAACACCATCCCCGCCGCGTTCATCCCGAATGCAAACACGAAGATGCTTTGCCGAATGACGAGCACCAATTGCCGAGACAACCGCAGCAAACCTGGCAACGGCCGCAACGGATCGCCCATCAAAACCAGATCACCCGCTTCGGCCGCCAAATCGCTGCCGACTCCGCCGAGTGCAAGTCCGACCGTCGCCGTCGCCAGCGCGGGTGCGTCGTTCACGCCGTCCCCGACCATTGCCACTTTGTGGCCAGCCGCGATGAGTTCTTCGATCCGCTTTGCCTTGCCGATCGGCAACAGCTCCGCTTGGACATTGTCGATGCCAAGTTGATCCGCGATCCGAACCGCCGCCTCGCGCCGATCGCCGGTGAGCATCGCGAACTGCCGGATGCCCGCCTCCCGCAGTTCGGCGAGGACGACGGCCGTCTCCGCTCGCGCCGTGTCTCGCAATCCGATTGCACCGAGCAGCGTTTGTTCGAGCGCGACCAGCAACACCGATTGACCGTGCTGTTCCAGTTCACCAATTCGCTGCTCAAATTCAGGAGGGACGTCGATCCCTTGCTCGGCCATCAGCCTTCGGTTACCGACGACGATGACTCCGTCGCGTGCTTTCGCGACAACACCGGCTCCAGGATGCGCCGTCAATTCGTCGGCACCGGTGAAGACGCAGCGACGGCTTTCGGCCTCGCGGACGAGCACGCGGGCGATCGGATGCTCGCTCCGCTTCTCAGCGATCGCCGCAAGTCGCAACAGGTCGGTCTCGTTAACGTCGCCCTTTCGCTCCGCGAGAGGAGTCGAGCGTGCGGTCGACGTCGATGAAGCGTTCGACTCGTCTCGCGGAGCGACGCGGCTACGTTCGCCGACAGACGCCAACACGATGTCTGCGACTGCCAACTCGCCACGAGTCAGCGTGCCAGTCTTGTCAAAGACGATCGTGTCGATCGACGCCAATCGTTCGAGTGCGACCGAGCCTTTCACGACCACGCCCGCTCGCGCCAGCCACGCCATCGCGGCCATTACCGCACTCGGCGTCGCGAGAATGAGTGGGCAGGGACACGCAACAACCAGCACACTCAAGGCCGGCAGATAGCCGGCAGACCATGAACCGCTCGCGATTCGCCAGCCGATCAACGTCAGCGCGGCGACACCCAGCACGACCGGCAGAAACCAACGAGCCAACCGGTCCGCAGTTCGCTCCAGAGACGCTTTCCGCTGCGTTGCCTGGCCGACTAATTCGACGATCTGCGCGAGCGTTGTCTGTTCGCCGACTTGCGTGGCCGTGATCTGCAACGCGCCGAATTGATTGAGCGTTCCGGCGAAGACTTTATCGCCAACCGCTTTGTCCGTCGGCACGCTTTCGCCGGTCAGTGCACTTTGGTCGACCGCCGATTGGCCAGCCGCGACGACGCCGTCCACCGGAATCCGTTCGCCGGGGCGAACAACGACCGGGTCGCCGACGATGACTTGCTCGATCGGCACTTCCTGTTCGTCGTTCCCGACGAGCACTCGCGCCGTGCGCGGACATAACTGAAAGATGCGGCGGATTGCCCGCTGCGCACGATCGACCGTGTAGCCTTCGATGCTCTCGCCGCAAAGCGCGATGAATACGACCAGTGCGGCCGTCGTGTGCTCGCCCAGCACAATCGCCGCCAGGCACGCGATCGTCAGCGCGAGGTCCGCGCCGATTCGGCCCGACAGCAAACCATCGAGCGTCTGATACAGAATCCTCGCCCCCCCAAGCACCGCCGCCAGCAACGCCAAGCGGAAGCCGAACAGTGTTTGAGTCGCCAGCAGCTTCGATTGCCAGTCGCCACTCGGCACGACTGTCGGCGAAGTTCCAGGGACACCCCAGACTATTCCCAGTGCGACGTCCGCCAGCAATAGAGCTCCGACGGCCGCCGTCAGCAGGTAAATCGGGGCCGAGCGGTAATGAAAATTCTCCACGCGAGAACCGGAGTTGCTTCCCGTTTCGGGCAAGAATTCGCGTGGCGATTCAGGTGCGTAATGCATCGCGGCCGACTGACTCAAATTTTTCGGATCGCCACCGTGCGGAAAATTCCAAGGCCGAATCCTACCGGTCGCGCAGAGCACTTCACAGTTCCGACTCGCAATCCGCGAACGCCGTCCGCAAGTACGACCCGCGTGATCGGTACAATCAGTTCGGCCAGCGCCCCGGGGCGGCCGTTCGGTCGTCGCTGTCGAGGAACGCCTGCAACACCAGTTGAGCGGCGACCTTGTCGAGCCGGGACTTTTGCTTCTTGCGGCTGACCTCCGCTTGTTGCAGATACAGCCCGGCCATCGCCGACGAATACCGCTCGTCCCAGAAGACGACTGGTAGCCCGCAGGCGTTTCCGGCCCACTCGCCGAAGGTCCGCGCCTCGCGAGCTTTCGTCCCTTCGTCACCGCTCATATGAACCGGCAGGCCGACGACCAGGCCGACCGCTTGGTACTCAGTCGTGATCTTCTTGAGATACGCCGCATCTAGGGTCGCATTGCGTCGCGTGTAGTTTTCCAGCGGCGATGCAATCGATTGATCGGGGGTCGAAACCGCGACGCCAATCCGCTTCGTGCCGTAATCCAAACCGAGCAGCGTACCGCGAGTCGGGACAGAGGCGTTGTCAGTCACGATGCCGAGTTCCAAGGCTTGCTCAATTCACGAAAGTGGAGAGACTGCGGCAGACTAACCCGAAACGTCAGCGAGGGCGAGCGCTCACTCGGATAGAACGTTTGGAGTCGGCGAAGCGTTCGCCCTTGTTGCCGCGTCGGGTTAGTGTCTCGACAGCTTCCATCAATCCAATTGGCGAATCTCCATGCCTGAACTTGCGAGTGAATACGACGTCGTGGTCATCGGCACCGGCCCAGGTGGCGAGGGTGCCGCCATGCAGGCGATCAAGAACGGTCGCTCAGTGGCCATCATCGAGCGGGAGGCGGCCGTCGGCGGCAACTGCACGCATCACGGGACAATTCCCAGCAAGACGCTGCGGCATGCGATCTTCCAGATGGCCGAGGTCAACAGCAACGTCCTGTTCCGCGAACACGGCATTACCGCCAGCTTCCTGATCCCGGACCTGCGCCGCCGAGCCAAGTCGGTCATTGAACAACAGGTCAAAATGCGGACGACGTTTTACGACCGCAACGACATCCCGATCGTGCATGGCGACGCGAAGTTTCTCGATTCGCATACCGTTGAAGCCGTCGAGGCGGACGGTTCACGATGCGTTGTGCGAGGCAAGTCGTTCGTCATCGCAACCGGTGCGCGGCCCTATCATCCGCCGGAAGTGGATTTCAACCACCCGCGCATCTTTGACAGCGATTCGATTCTCAACGTCGACTTTCATGTGAAGTCGATCACGATTTATGGAGCGGGGATCATCGGCTGCGAATACGCCTCGATGTTCCGCAACCTGGAAATCAAAGTGAACCTGGTCAATACCCGCGACCGGCTGCTCGACTTCCTCGACGAGGAAATCGTCGATGCTCTGAGTTACCACCTGCGTGAGCGAGGAGTCATCATTCGCCACCGCGAGGAGTATGACCGCGTCGAAGCGTGCGACGACGGTGCGATCTTGCACCTCAAATCTGGCAAGCAACTCAAGACCGACGTACTGCTGTGGGCCGCAGGTCGCACCGGCAACTCCGATGGACTTGGCCTGGAAGCGATCGGCATTCAACCCGATTCGCGCGGCAACATTCCGGTTAACGAGCACATGCAGACGAGCGTGCCGCACATCTACGCGGTCGGCGACGTCATCGGCCCGCCAGCCTTGGCGAGCGCGGCGTACAACCAAGGACGCTACGCCGCGACGATGATCCTTGGCGAGGAATCCGCTCCGACACCGTCGTTAGTCATACCCACCGGCATCTACACGAGTCCGGAGATCAGCTCGCTTGGCAAAACTGAGCGTGAATTGACTGAAGCCAGAATTCCTTACGAAGTCGGCCACGCGCACTTCAAGAGCATTGCTCGCGCGCAGATCACCGGCCAAACCGTCGGGATGCTGAAGATCCTTTTCCACCGCGAGACGCTGGAACTGCTCGGCATACACTGCTTCGGAGCCAACGCCAGCGAAATTATCCACATCGGCCAGGCGATCATGGCTCAGCCGGTGCCGCACAACTCGCTGATGTACTTCATCAACACGACTTTTAACTACCCCACGATGGCCGAGGCGTACCGCGTCGCGGCGCTGAATGGCTACAACCGATTGTTTTGATTGGGAGTGCGGTGTGTCAGCACCGCTTTGTTGTATTGTGACGATCCTCCAAAGACGAAAGCGGCGCTGACACACCGCACTCCAAAGAGAACTTCATGCAACGGATTCTGAGCATCTCTGGCCTGCGAGGGGTCATCGGTGACGGACTCGATCCGCAGTTCTTGACCGAGTTCGCGATGGCGTTTGGCACGTTGGTCAACGGTGGCACGGTCGTCTTGTCACGCGATGGCCGATCAACCGGCGAGATGGTCCGACAGGCAGTCGTCGCTGGTTTGCTCGCGACTGGTTGCAAAGTGCTTGATGCGGGCATCGCGACGACGCCGACCTGCGGAGTGCTCGTGCGGCATCACCAAGCGGCGGGTGGTTTGCAGATTACCGCCAGTCACAATCCGATCCAGTGGAACGGACTCAAACCGTTCTCGCACGCGGGGGCGGTTCTCAACGCGGCTCAGGGTGAGGAGTTGCTTCGCATCCTGCACGACAAGTCGTTCAAGCTGGTCGGCTGGGAGCAGCTCGGGACGGTCGCGGTCCTCGACAACGTTGCCGCTCCGCACATCGAGCGAGTGCTCTCGCTCGTCGATGTCGCGGCGGTTCGGAGTCGGCGCTTCAAGGTCGTGCTCGACTGCAATCACGGCTCTGGTGGAGTCGCGACCCCGCTGTTGCTGGCCGCGCTCGGCTGCGAGGTGACGGTCCTCGGTGATACACCTGACGGACGCTTTGAGCACGTGCCGGAACCGATTGCCGAGAATCTCACAGAGTTGTGTGATGTCGTAAAACAACTCGGTGCTGACGTCGGTTTCGCGCAAGACCCGGACGCCGATCGGCTGGCGATTGTCGATGAAACCGGGCGCTACATCGGCGAGGAATTGACGCTCGCGCTGTGTGCGGACTTCGTGCTGGCAACTCGCAAAGGCCCGTTCGTTGTCAACGGTTCGACCAGCCGAGTCACCGCCGACGTCGCGGCGAAGCACGGCTGCCCGTTCTTCCGTTCGTACGTCGGTGAAGCAAATGTCGTCACGAAGATGACCGAAGTCGGAGCGGTCTTTGGCGGCGAAGGGAACGGCGGCATCATCGACCCGCAAGTCGGCTTCGTCCGGGACAGCTTCGCGTCGATCGCGTACGTCCTGAATGGACTCGCTCGTGAATCGTGCAGGTTGTCCGCCTGGGCTGACTCACTGCCGCAGTACACAATCGTCAAAAACAAACTCGAATGCCCACGCGAGCGAGTCGGTGTGGCCTGTGCCGCACTGCGATCGGAGTTCACTGACGCGACGGCTCAAGAGGGTGACGGCTTGCGGCTCGACTGGCCCGACCGCTGGGTGCAGGTACGAGCCAGCAATACCGAGCCGATCATTCGCGTCATCGCCGAAGCTCCGACAGGCGACACCGCGCGCGGGCTGTGTGCCCGTGCGGTCGCGGTCGTTCAACAAGCCGTGAGGTAGCCATATGGAAATCACCGGCCGCACCATTCTGATTTCCGGCGGCAGCTCCGGTTTGGGAGCCGCCTGCGTGCGGCGATTGGTCAGCCACGGCGCGAACGTCGTGATTGCCGATCTGTCCGAAGCGGGCAAGACACTGGCCGAGTCCCTCGGTTCGCAGGCCGTGTTCGCTCCGACGGACGTCACGTCCGAAGCCGACGTGCAGCAAGCAATCGCGCTCGCCGAGCAACGATTCGGCGGACTGCACGGAGCCCTCGCGTGTGCCGGCATTCTACAGGCCGAGCGAATCGTCGGCCGCGACGGAGCCGCATCGCTCGCGGCGTTTCAGCGGGTCATCAACGTCAACTTGATCGGTACGTTTAACGTCGTCCGTCTCGCGGCGGAGGCCATCTCGAAACAGTCACCTGGCCCAGACGGCGAGCGAGGCGTAATGGTCATGACCTCGTCGGTCGCGGCGGAGGAAGGACAAATCGGCCAAGCGGCGTATTCAGCCTCAAAAGGTGGCGTCGCGTCGATGACGTTGCCGCTGGCTCGCGATTTGGCCCGGTATGGCATCCGTGTTGTCAGCATCGCTCCTGGAGTATTCGAGACCCCGATGATGGCCTCCGCCCCGGAAGCGGTTCGCAAATCGTTGGCCGAGCAGATTCCGTTTCCGCAACGACTCGGCCAGCCGGACGAATTCGCCGCACTGGTTCAGCATGCGTTCGAGAATGTGATGCTCAACGGCGCCGTCCTGCGAATCGACGGTGCGATGCGGATGGGACCGCGATGATTTGAAACATCGACAACTCATAGCCGCTCTCGCCAGAGCGTGGGTGTCGTAGCTCGCTCGACCACGCGCTGGTGAGCGCGGCTACGTCCCGGCGGCTCGCAACTGCACGTTGTCGTTGTGCTTCAGAACCTTCAATTCATCATCGACCCGGCGAGCGGACATCGACAAGAAATAACTCGCCGTCTTCACGCGACGATCCAGTTCGTCTGCTGGCAACCGCGATTCGATGATCTCCGATTCAATCCGGCTGAGGACGCAGGCCGACGCGAACAATTCCATCGCGATCCAGGCCAGTCGTTCCTGGTCGAGTTGCCGCTCGACAACTTCTTCGCGATGCCGGAACAAAGTCCGTTGTGCGGCGAGCCCGAGCCGATGAATGTGACGACTCAGTTCGTCGGCGGCAGGACGCAGCGACGGTGAACGTACCGAAACGGACGGAGTTTGCAGGCGATACGCCACTTGATCCCAGACAAAGCGACCGATGATTCTCCAGCCGCTCCACGGACGTCTCGCCGCATCAGCCACGCTCTTCAATCGCAGCCCCGGCCCGCGCAGGCCAGTCAATGCAATGAACGAAGTGAGCACTTCGTTGGCCCCTTCGCCGATTTGATTGATGCGGGCGTCGCGCAACATTCGTTCGAGCGGCTTGTCCGTGAAGTACGCGGCTCCGCCATGAATCTGGAAGGCGTCGTTGACCATCGTCCACAGGACTTCGGTGCTGTAGACCTTCAGCATCGCGGTCTCCAGCATGTAGTCCTCGAGGCCGCGGTCGATCAGGCTGGCGGTGATGGTTGTCATCGCTTCCATCGCGTAGGTCCACGCAGCCATGCGAGCGAGCTTTTTCTGCACGAGTTCAAATTCGGCGAGCGTCCGGCCGAACTGTCGCCGTGTGCGAGCGTGTTCGCCTGCCAGCCGCAGACAAGTCTTCGCCGCGCCGGTGCAGCAAGCTCCGAAGGTCGTACGGCCGAAGTCGAGCACCGTCAGCGCAACCTTCAATCCTTTGCCGAGCGGTCCCAGAATGTTCGCAGCCGGCACGCGCATGTTCTCGAATGCCAGCCGAGCGGTCGCGGTCCCGCGAATGCCGACCTTCGGCATCCGCGCTTCGACGACTTTGAACCCCGGCATGTCCGGCGTGACCAGAAACGCCGTCACCGATGTGCCAGCGCGTCCCGCGTTCGGCGTGCGAGCCATCACCGTCAGCACGTCCGCGATGGCTCCATTGGTGATGTATCGCTTCTCTCCGTTGAGCACGAAGTCTCCGTCGCTCGTCGGTGTTGCCGAGGTCTGCACGTTGGCCGCATCCGACCCAGCTTCCGGTTCGGTCAGCGCGAACGCTGCGAGCTTCTGGCCGCTGACGAGATCCGGCAGCCAACGGCGTTTTTGCTCCTCCGTGCCGAACAGCAGCAGCGCGCGAATGCCGATCGAATGATGCGCGTTGACGAAGATCGACGTCGCACTGCACCGGCCACCGATCTCCTCCAGCACCCTGCAGTACGCCATCTGCGAGAACCCACGACCACCAACTTCTGTCGGGGCGGTCATTCCCAACACACCAAGCCGCGCCAGACCGTCGATGACGTCGCGCGAAATGTCCGCCTCACGATCGATCTGCTCCGGATCGAGATGCTGGTCGCAGAATTGCTTCAGTTCCATCAATGACTGATCGACTCGCGACTGTTCGGCGTCGGAGAGTCGCGGGTACGGGAAGATCCAATCCGCGACGAACTGGCCCCAGAACAGTCCCTTGCCGATGCCGAGACGCTCCGGCACCGAGGCGAGCAATTCCTCGGCCTGCTGCATTTGTTGTTCGCGCTGCTGGCGGAATTCGCTTGTGTTCATGGGGTCGTCCCCGTTGACCGAATCCAATTCGGCGGTCGCTTTTCCAAAAACGCTGCCGCTCCTTCGCAAGCCTCCTCGCTGCGACGGGCCTGCAAATGCGACGCAATGAATTCCTCGACACGCTGGTCCGCTTTGACGTTCACATGCAGGTTGAGCAGCCGTTTCGTCTGGCGGACTGACTCCGGGCCACCTGACAGAACCGTCCGTGCCAGTCGTTGAGCTTCGCTAAAGACTTGCGGAGCCGGCACGACACGCTGCACGAAGCCAATCTCCTGTGCTCGCTCGGCCGAAATCAATTCACCGAGCAAGAACAACTCACGCACGTCGCTGTCGCGCAACTTGCCGCACAGCACCGTTGAGACCAGCACCGGCACCAACCCGCGTCGGACTTCCGGGAATCCGATCTTGAGGTCATCCGCCGCGACTGCCAAATCACATGCAGCCATCAGACCCGCGCCACCCGCGAGCGCGCCGCCGTGTGCCGCGCAGATCGAAATCAACGACGTCTCGCGAATCGTACTCAACGTGCGTTTCACCCAATCAGCCGACGAGTCGATCAACTTTGGATCCGTGGCCTCTTGCAAATCCAGCCCCGCGCAGAACGCCGGGCCGGCACCGCGTCAGAATGACGACTCGCTCACGCGGATCGGCGGCCAGACTTTGAATGGCCTCGCAGAATTCCCGCATCAGCGAGATGCTCAGAGCGTTCCGCCGCTCCGGCCGATTGAACGTGACGATCGAAACGCCCGGCTCCAGCGGTTCGACAAGAACGAGTGGCGTGGTCATGGTTGGTCTCCGGGCCAGGGCATCTCCAACAACGCTTGGCCGAGTGCCTTGCCTTGAGCATCAACTCGCAGCGGCCGCGACAGGATCCCCTTCACGACAAAGTTGAGCGCATGCAGATTCGGCAATTCGTAACGGGTGACTTCAGTCACTCCCATCGAAGCGAAGAATTCACCGACACATTCCGCGGTCAGACGAGCGAGCAGCAAGTCATAGCCTTCTGGGGAACGAGCCACGACACCGATGTTGGCCCCCGTCCCCTTGTCGCCGCTGCGCGCGTAGGCGAGATCGGCAAGGCGTTGTGGACGTTCCGTAGAGTGGGACCAGCGCAGCGCAGGCTCACCATTGGAATCCATCGAAGTGGGCCGGCGCTGCGCTGGTCCCAGCCGACGGGAAGTTTCCGAAACTAACTCGACTTTCGGGTGGACGAGGTCTCGTTCGATCAGGCACGGCCAATACCGAAACACGGGATGCGGATGCGGGCGACCTTCGGCGTAGCCAGTCGTTCCTTGCGGGCCTGCGGTGACCAGCGGCATCAGTTCGCGAGCGAAACATTCGACGGCGGCACGGTCGTTCGCTTCGACAGCGATTCGCAGGACGGTTTCCAGGAACTGCGATTCGTCGATGCGACTCGGTACGGCGGGAACGCTGGCGCCGGTGCCGAGACACTCGATGAAGGAATCCCGCAATTCGAACCCCGCATTGCGAACTCGTTGCAACACGATCTCGCCGGCGCGGCGAGCTTTCGTGACGGCGTCGCGTCCGAAGATCGTCAGCGTGCCGGCCGCGCGGAAGCCGTCTCGATGCGTTGCGCTGACCTTCAACATTTTCGGTGCCGGTCGCCCCCGAGCACCGCTGACTCGCACACGGTCGCTACCCAAATCCGCGACCGTCAGCGATTGAAACGAGACGCTGACGTCCGGACTGAGATACTCGTCCGGGTTGCCGATCTCGTAGACAAGTTGCTCTTTCACTGTTCGCTCATCAACGCAACCGCCGGTGTCGGCCGGTTTGGTGACGACGCACGAGCCATCGTCCGCCACTTCGACGATCGGAAAACTGAGGTCCGCAGAATCCGGCATCTCCAGCCAATCGGTTGAGATGCCGCCGGTGACCTGCACGCCGCATTCGATCAAGTGCCCAGCGACGGTTGCGCCTGCGAGCCGATCCCAATCAGTCAGCGACCAACCGAAATGATGCACGCAGGGAGCGACCGTCAGCGACGGGTCGGCAGTGCGGCCAGTGATCACGATGTCCGCCCGAAGCCGCAACGCTTCGACGATTGGTGCAGCCCCGACATAGGCGTTCGCAGTCACGAGCCGGTCTCGCACCGTCGCAAGCGGGTGACCAGAGTCGAGATTCTCAAATTTGCACTTTGCACTCTGCGCTGTGCACTCTGCACTGCCTTCCGTTTCTGTCGAACGCAGCAACTCCAGCACGTCGTCGCCGCTCACGACGGCGATGTTCAGCGGAGGACATCCCGCCTGCGCGAGCACCGCGACACACGCGGCCGCACAACCCTGCGGATTCAGGCCGCCCGCGTTTGTCACAATTCGGCAGCGGCCGCCGTTCTTGAAATAGTCGGCCAGCGATCGCACGACTTCGATGAAGTCGCGCGCGTAGCCGGCGTTCGGGTCGCGATCGCGCTGCACGGCCATGATCGACAGTGAGACTTCGGCCAGATAATCCAGCGTCAGGTAGTCGAGGTCCGGCTCGCGAGCTAACAACTCCGCCGCCGCGCTGCCGCGATCACCCCAAAAGCCTTGGGCGTTGCCGATGCGAACGACGGACGACATGTCAGACTCCTTCACACTTGCCACACGCCTGTCCGAAACGGCGGCTTCTCGCGCTGAGTCGGCAGCAGGTCGAGCGCCAGCTTTAACCACTCGCGAGTTTGGACCGGTGAGATGATCGCGTCCACCCAGCCGCGAGCGGCTCCGTAGCGGATGTCGGTTTGTTGGTCGTAGCTCTGCCGAATCGAGTTTCGCAGCTCGGCGACTTCAGATTCAGCGAGTTTCTTTCCGCCTCGTTCGGCATCGCGCACTCGCAGCGTCAGCAGCGTTTCGGCCGCTTGTTGAGCTCCCATGACGGCGTAACGAGCACTCGGCCAAGCGAGGATCAGCCATGGATCGTAGGCCTTGCCGCACAATGCGTAGTTGCCCGCTCCGAATGAGCCGCCGACGATGACGGTCAGCTTCGGGACGACCGTGTTGCTGACGACATTCACCAATTTGGCACCAGCGCGGATGATGCCGGACTGCTCGGCCTGCTTGCCGACCATGAAGCCCTGCACGTCTTGCAGCGGCAGGAACACCCCCGACGAATCAACCAGGTACACAAGCGGCAACCGGAAGCGAGGCGCAATCCGTTGCGCTCGCAGGAATTTCTTGATCGATTGCGGAAACATGGCTCCCGCTTTGACTGTTGCATCGTTCGCGATCACGACACACGGTCGGTCGCTGATTCGTCCGAGTCCAACAACGACTCCGGCCGCCGGCACGTCACCCCATTCCGGGTACATGCCCCAAGCGGCCCACAGACCGAGCTCACGGAACGGCATGCCGGGATCGAGCAACTCTGCGATCCGCTCACGCGCGGTCAGCCGACCGAGCTTCCGCTGTCGAGCGACACCCGCCTCGCGGCCCCCCTCGCGAAGCTGCTGCTCCTGTTGTTCCAGATCGCGAATCAATTCACGCTGCGTGGACAAGTCACCGACTCCCCGGCGAAAGGTGTAAAGGTTCCTCGCGGCGGCATTCTATGGGGACCGGCGAAAGAAAGTAGACGAGTCGCTCCGTGACTCGGACGTGCCGGCCACGGAGTGATCGGTCTACTTTTAGCGGCCTGTCCCTGCGAACAGACTGATGAATTCGTGAACGGGCATGGCATCAAGCCGACGCTCGTCGGCGAACAGTTCCAGCAGACGTTGGACACGTTCCGGTGCGAAACGAGTCCCGGCGTTGTGCTGAAATTTGTCTCGCAGCAGGGGCACCGCGTCCGAGCGGCGGCGGCGATGGCCGATCGGATATTCGACTTCGACACGCTCGGTCTTCGATCCGTCGGCGAAGAAGATCTGAATGGCATTGGCGATCGAGCGTTTGTCGGGGTCGAGGTACTCGCGCGAGTAGCGCGGCTCTTCGACGACTTCCATCTGATCGCGCAGTCGGTCGATCAGCGGATCGGCCGCGGCCGAGTCTTCATAGTCGTCTGCGGTCAGCGTGCCGCGCCGCAGAGCAACGGCGACCATGTACTGCAAGCAGTGATCGCGATCGGCCGGGTTCCGCAGCAGGCCGATCTTGCTGATGATTCGCATCGCCGACTCGTGCGTCTCGATGCGGATCCTCGCGATGTCTTGCCAGCGGTCACGCACTTGCGGATGCAACGTCACCGCCGCTTCGACCGCTGTTTGAGCATGAAACTCGGCCGGGTACGAGACCTTGAAAAGGATGTTCTCCATCACATAGCTCGCTAGAGGTCGTCCGAGCGTGATCGGTTTGCCGCGCATTGCGACATCCTGAAAGCCCCACTGGTTCGCCGTCAGCGCCGTCGCATATCCCATTTCGCCGGCCATCGTCCACAGCGCGAGTTGCACTCCGCGCCGCGTCGCGTCACCCGCCGCCCAGCTCTTGCGCGAGCCGGTATTCGGCCAATGTCGATACGTCCGCAACGCTCCGCCATCCAGCCACGCATTGCTGACCGCGTCGAGCACTTGCTGCCGCGAACCGCCCAGCATCCGTGTGACAACCGCCGTCGTCGCAATTCGCACAAGGATGACGTGATCCAGCCCGACTCGATTGAAGGCGTTCTCCAGCGCAAGGACCCCTTGAATCTCGTATGCCTGGATCGCAGCGGCAAGAACGTCTCGCACGGTCAGCGGCGCGGCTCCCTTCGAGGTTCGCTGTCGACTGAGGTAATCGGCCGTCGCGAGAATCCCGCCAAAGTTATCGGAGGGATGCCCCCACTCGGCCGCCAACCAAGTGTCGTTGTAATCGAGCCACCGAATCATCGTGCCGAGATTGAACGCCGCCTGCACCGGGTCCAGTTTCCAATCGGTCCCGATCACTCGCGAACCGCTGAGCAACACCGCATTCGGCACGACCGGCCCCAGCAGCTTCGTGCATTCCGGAAAGTTCAAGGCGAGCAACGCACAACCCACGCTGTCCATCAGGCACAGCCGCGCAGTCGCCTGCGCCTCGTTGCTCCGCGTTGAATCAGTCGTCACGAAGTCAGCGATTTCGGCCAGCAAGGCATCCGGGGGGAGCGAAGAAGGACTCGCGGTCATGGTCGGTCTTGTTGAAAGAGAATTCGCTGGCGGGGACATTTGCTCGCCGAGCACGCCACTCGACGGCGGGGGAGAATATACTGCTCGCGAGCCATTTTGTCGGTCACGGTCGCAGGTGAATCATGCACACTTCTTCCCCCAATTCTCCTGGCCAACTGCTTCGCGCGGCGGTTGAGGCCGAGCGACCGCTACAGATCGTCGGAACAATCAACGCCTACTGCGCCCTGTTGGCCGAGCGAGCGGGGTTCCGCTCGCTGTATCTCTCTGGAGCTGGCGTCGCGAACGCCTCGTTTGGAGTCCCGGACATCGGGATCACCACGTTAGCGGATGTCGTCGAGGACGCTCGTCGCATCACCAGTGCGACGGCGTTGCCGCTGCTGGTCGATGTCGACACTGGATTCGGTGATATGGCTCAGACGGTGCGTGAGATGATCCGAGTCGGCGTCGCGGCCATTCATTTTGAGGATCAAGTGGATCGCAAACGCTGCGGACATCTCCCTGGCAAACAATTGGTCTCGGCGACCGAGATGGTTGCTCGCGTGAAATCGGCGATCGACGCACGCACCGATCCCGGCTTCGTCGTGGTGGCTCGCACGGATGCCGCAGCGGTCGAGGGACTTTCCGCCGCGATCGACCGCGCCGGGCAATACGTCGCCGCCGGAGCCGACATGATCTTCGCCGAGGCTCTGACGACGCTCGACGAGTACCGCCAATTCACGACAGCCGTCCCGGTCCCCGTGCTGGCAAACCTGACCGAGTTCGGCAAGACGCCGCTGTTCACGCTCGACGAATTACGAGACGTCGGCGTGCGGCTGGCTCTGTACCCATTGACCACCTTCCGCGCAATGAGCGCGGCCGCCAAGATGACCTACGACACACTGCGACAATGCGGCACGCAACGAGACCTGATTCACCAATTGCAATCGCGCGCCGAGCTGTACGATGTCTTGAACTATCAGCCATAGGTCGGGCTTTTCAGTCTGATCCGATTTGGCAACACCACGACGACCACGAATCGGGTCCGCCTGCAAAGGCTGACTTAGTTCGGAGACCAACCATGAGCATCTCGACCAACACCGCCGGCTTGGCCGGAATCGTTGCCGGCCAAACGGCGCTCAGCACGGTCGGAAAAGAAGGCGCGGGGCTGACCTATCGTGGTTACTCGATCGAAGACCTCGCTGAGCATGCGATCTTTGAAGAGGTCGCCTGGCTGCTGCTGTATGGCGAACTGCCGAAGCAACTTGAGTTGGATGCGTTTCTGGCCCGGCTGCAATCACAGCGAGGTTTGCCGGCACAACTCAAAGCGGTCCTCGCACAACTGCCAGAGTCGGCACACCCGATGGACGTGTTGCGAACCGCTTGCTCGGCGCTCGGCTGTCTGGAGCCGGAACATTCCGCCGCCGATCAGTTTCGCGTTGCCGAGCGATTGCTGGCGATCTTTCCATCGGCGCTGGCGTACTGGCACCACTTCGCTCGGTCGGGAAACCGCATCGACACCGAATCGCCCGAGCCGACAATGGCTGGCCACTTCCTGCACCTGCTGCACGGGGTTCAGCCCTCAGCTGAGCACCGTCGAGCATTGGATGCCTCGTTCACGCTTTACGCCGAGCACGAATTCAATGCCTCAACGTTCGCGGCACGAGTCACCGCCTCGACGCTGTCGGACATGTACTCGGCAATCACGTCGGGTATCGGCACGCTGCGTGGGCCGCTGCACGGCGGAGCCAACGAGCAGGCGATGGAGCTCATCGAACGCTTCACCGATCCCGATCACGCCGAGCAGGGAGTGCTCACCGCCTTGAGCCGCAAAGAAAAGATCATGGGCTTCGGTCACCGCGTCTATCGGGACCGCGACCCACGCTCAGACGTCATCAAGGAATGGAGCCGCCGTTTGTCGCAAGCCGCTGGCGACGCGCAACTGTTCGCCATCTCGGAGAGGATCGAGCAAGTTTTGCGACGCGAGAAGAAACTGTTCCCGAATCTCGATTTCTATGCCGCATCAGCGTATCGCTTCCTGGGCATTCCGACGCTGCTTTTCACGCCATTGTTTGTCTTCGCTCGCACGGCCGGATGGGCTGCACACGTCATTGAACAACGAGCCGACAATCGCCTGATCCGCCCCACCGCGGACTACATTGGCCCGTCGACTCGCCCGTTCCGACCGATCGTTCAGCGCTGACAAAGTAGAGTGAGACCAGCCGCGCTTCGCCGCGCCGGCCCATCGTCCAATGAGCAACGCGACCATTGAATACACCATTGGCAGGCCAGCGCTCGAAGCGAGCTTGTCTCACGCTAGGCTTGGGTTGGCGACTCAGTGCGAAACCGATGCGGCGGCTTTCTCGCCCACGAGACAGTCGTCGTAGAAGCGAGTCAACGCAAACGGTTCGAGCCTCTTTGGCGTCTTGCCGGAGGCGAGCAGTTCGGCCATCAGATAGCCCGATGCCGGTCCGGCCTTGAAGCCATAAGTTCCCCAGCCGACGGTCATGTAAAAGCCTTTGACGTCGGGCGTCCCACCCATGATTGGCGAGTAATCGGGAGTCATGTCGCACAGCCCAGCCCATTGCCGCAGGATTTTCACGTTGGCGAGATGCGGGAAAAGTTCCAGCAAGTGAATCGCCGCCCCTTCGAGGAAGGCGAGCGTGCCGCGCAACGAGTAGCTCGCGTGGTCATCGACTTCGGCTCCGAGCACCAGTTCGCCGCGATCGGTCTGCGAAACGTAGACGTGCAGCGTCGAGGAGACGATCACCGAATTGAGGAACGGCTTGAGCGGTTCGGTCACGGCCGCTTGCAATGGATGCGTCTCAATCGGAATTTCGAGTCCAACCATGCGGCTGATGAGTCCCGCGTAACCGGCCGTCGCGTTGAGCACCATCTTCGTCTTGATCCGTCCGCGATTCGTGACAACGGCTTCGACTTGGCCGTTCTGAACTTCGATGGCCGTGACTTCGGTCTTCTGATGCACATGTCCGCCGCCACGATCGACTCCGCGAGCGTAGGCCCACACGACCGCATCGTGCCGGATGATGCCGCCGGGCGGGTGATACAGCGCGGCTTGAATTGGAAATCGGCTGTGCCCGAAGACGTTCAAGTCGGGAACGATCTGCTGAATCTCTTGCGGGAAGATGATTCGCGAATTGACCCCCATCAACTGGTTTGTGTTGGCTCGTTCGGTGAGTCCCGTCACGCCCCGTTCATTGTGAGCGAGAGTGAGATGTCCGTGCTGCGAGAACATCACGTTGAAGTCGAGGTCTGCCGCCAACTGCTCGTACAACTTCACCGACAAGT
>Ga0194119_10001944_pt1 | contig 36477 bp, 30 predicted proteins | sample TA2MahC100mmetaG_FD_148620 | JGI IMG/M metagenome (GOLD analysis project Ga0194119, IMG submission 148620) | Freshwater microbial communities from Lake Tanganyika, Tanzania - TA2015018 Mahale Deep Cast 100m | ecosystem: Environmental > Aquatic > Freshwater > Lake | place: Tanzania: Lake... | reverse complement strand
GTGAAACCCATTGAGTCCTACAAGGCGTAGTGGAAAATCCTTCGATGAACCACTACTGATTGTATCCAAAAGTAATTTCACCAACCAGCGAACGGTCACTATCCCAGCCTTAGCTTGACGCGTATGGACACCAGCCCTGTAGGTAACTACCCGACGGGCGCGAGTCCGTACGGCGCGCTGGATATGGCAGGTAACGTGTGGGAGTGGGTGAACGACTGGTATGGGTATGATTACTATCACGTCTCCCCTTCAAGCAATCCGCCTGGACCTTCAAGCGGGAGATCCAAGGTGATGCGTGGGGGCAGTTGGCGCACCTACGGGGGTTACGACCTGCGCGTAGTTTTCCGGGACCGCAACGATTCCTTTGACCCAGGTAGAAGGGAAAACAACGTCAGTTTTCGGTGTGCGGTTTCTCCGTGATCGGACAACAGACACGGCTTGCCCTGAGCCCTTCACCTTCGTTCAGGGTAAACTCCGTCGAAGGGGCGGATTAAACGGACGCAAAGACCTTCCAGGTTTTCGGAAACCTGGAAGGTCTCTTTCGTCGCGCGCGCGATAATCAGAGACCCGTCAGGTTCGCTTGCACGGAAACCTGACGGGTCACTTCGCTGAAATCAGCGCGTAAAATTGGGATGATCACTTCGCGGGCTGCCAACCAGCACGCACCCAGTTCCGGCGCGCCGGCACGATGTATTCATTGTTCAGACGCAACGCGGTAACAGTGGCTCGTCCGCAGGGTGTCAAGCCGATGATCTCCGTCCCATCGTCGCTCCAACGAAAATGCTCCGCCCATATCTGGGTTCGCGGGTTGAACAAAGGCGTTTCGGCGCCAGTGAAAGGATCGGCGCCGCGGGTCCTTGCGCTCTTGTGGCTGTTACACCACGCGCAGGCAAGCCACAGGTTCTCCTCGTCGGATGTTCCGCCCTGCGCCAGAGGAACGATATGTTCGATCTGCATCTGCGCGCCACGCGCCACTGATCTCTTCTGGGGTCAGGCAATACCCGCAGCGATGATGTGCTGTCTCGGCAATCGTGCGGCGCAACGCTTCGGGAATGTAATCGCTGCTCATGGCACTAGGAATCGGCAAGCAGCGGGCGCCCGCCCCGTAAACTCAACAAAGCAAAGGCGCGTGATTTGCGTAACGTGACGCGCCCATACTCCCGCCGCAGCGCGTCCAAAGTTTCCTGTTCGTCTCCGGCGAGCGGATGGCGGGTCTGCGTCTCGGTCAACGCATGCAGTTGCTCCTGTTGCGCGGCGGACATCGCGTTGTGAGCAATCTCCCACAATTCCTTATCGCTGAACCAGGTCATGCGCGTCAACTCGTCCCGCATCTCTGGAGGCGCATCGTCTACACCAGGAAGCGCCGCCGCCAGCGTCGCGGTGAGGACTTCTTCCATCGGACGCTGGAGCACATCGGTTGCCTGCTGTACCTGCCGCAGAATAGTTTCCGACAGGCGCAGAGTAACACTTTGAATGGTCATCGTCTCAACTCCTCATTCTGAGGTGATTATACTCTGCTTTGTTGCGGCTGACAAGATGGCATCATTTGCGTATGGAACTCTCTCACTCTTTTCACCGTCTCATAAATGAAAATTCCGCTTGCCCCGTCGTCTCATTCGTGTTACAATCTAGTCAGGTAGTCAGTTAGTCCCGTAGTCGTCTAGTCGCATAGCCAGACAAATTGACCATGCGACTATGTGACTACGTGACAAGGAGACTCTTATGAACACCCTCCGTTCCATCGTCCGCGCGTTGTGGTTGCACCGCATCGCGGTCACACTCGCGCTCGCGTTCCTCCTCGTCGCCGGACTCTTCGCGGCGACGTACTACGTTTTCAATCTCCCCAAGTTCGCGCTCGATCACCAGCAAACGATTGTTCTGGGTCCCACGCAATTCGCACCGGAGAATCCCGGCGCGCTGCGCGTCGTCGTGCGCGACAACGAAACAAACCAGCCGGTAGCGAACGCGAACGTCGTCGTGCAAATGGTTCCCAAAAGCGGCGGCGCGTCGCAAACGCTCTACACCGGCAAGACCGACGCGCGCGGCACCGCGCCGGTGTCGTTCGTTCTACCGGCAAGCACCGCGCGCGATCAAACGCTGATCATCGAAACGCAGTCCGGCGCGGGACGCGATCGCGTCGAGCGCGCGATCACGGTGGCGCGCAGTTACAAGGTGCTCGTCACCACTGACAAGCCGATCTACCAACCGGGACAAATGATTCACTTGCGCGCGCTCGCGCTCGGCGCGATTGATCGCGTGCCCGCTAAAGGTCAGGATGTTGAATTTCTGATCGAAGATCCCAAAGGCAACAAGATTTATCGCAAGACGATCAAAGCATCCGATTACGGGATCGTCAGCGCGGATTTCCAACTTGCCGAAACGGTCAACGCGGGCAATTACAAAATCACCGCGAGCACCGGCGACACGAAATCGGAAAAGACGGTGAACGTCAAGCCGTACGTGCTTCCAAAATTTAAGGTTGCCACCGAAACCGAGCGCAGTTACTATTTGCCCGGCGAACGCGTCAGCGGCAAAATCCGCGCCGATTATTTCTTCGGCAAGCCGGTCGCCAAGAGCGATGTGACGATCAAAGGCGTCGTCTACGATGTGGCGCGCGCGGAGACAATCAATCTCACTGGCAAGACCGACGACAACGGCGTGTATTCGTTCTCGTTTACGCTCCCCAATTATTTCGCGTCGAGCGGACTCACCAAAGATCGCGCCGATTTCGGCTTGGAAGTTTCCATCACCGATCAAGCGAATCACACCGAACAAACCTCGCGCGTCCTGCCAATTGCCAGCGGCGCGATCATCATTGACGCGGTGCCGGAGAGCGGACGCCTCGTTGCGGGTGTCGAGAACATCGTCTACGTTCTCACCTCCCTGCCCGATGGTTCGCCATTGGAAACCGGCTTGACGATTTCCAGCGCGAACGCGCAAACGCAACAAACGCGCACCGGCAAGTACGGTCTCGCCGAAGCGAAACTCACGCCGCCACGCGGCACGACCGCGCTGACGATCAGCGCGCAAGACGCGCAAGGTCGCCGCGCGACGCGCACGATTCAACTCCAAACCGAAACGACCTCGAATCAAATTTTATTGCGCCCGGATCGCGCGGCGTACCGCGTCGGCGAGACGATGAAACTGGACGCGCTGACGAGCAACAGCACCGGCACTGTCTATCTCGACATCATCAAGGAACGCCAGACGATCTCGACACGCGCGGAAGACGCGGTCAGCGGACGCGCGACGATCAACGTGGACATCACCGCCGAGATGATCGGCACGCTGCAACTGCACGCGTACCACATCGAACGCGACGGGACGATCACGCGCGACGTGCGCGTCGTCGTCGTCGAACAGCCGAGCGAATTGAATGTCGCGATTCTGCCGGACCGCGATGTGTACAAACCGGGCGACACGTCCAAGATCACGTTCAACGTGACGAACGCGCAAGGTAAGGGCGTACAGAGCGCGCTCGGCGTCGCAGGTGTGGACGAAGCGGTGTTCGCGCTCGCAGAGCAAGACCCAGGTTTCGCCAAGTTGTATTTCCTCTTGCAAAAAGAATTGCTCGAACCGAAATACCAGGTCAAGGGTTTCACCTTGCCCGAAGTCGTGACGTATCAACCGCAAGCCAAGCCCGCGGAACTGCGCGTCGCGCAAACCCAGTCCGCGAACGCGGCGTGGGCGTTGGCGACGCCGTTCGATTTCGTCCTGCGCGCGAATTCGCAACAAGAAAAACGCGCGAACGCAACCAAAGCTCAGACCGAAGGATTCAACAATCTTGCCGCGTGGCTCGCCGTCTTTCTCGCGCTCGTTCCGGTGTTGATGGGCGGATTCGTCGCCGCCGGACTAGCCGCGAATAAAGTGCTGAGCAAATCGCTGGCGATGTGGCTTGCCGCGACGCTGGGCTATTGCATCGCGTCGCCGTTTTTCGTCGGCGCGATCGCGATCGTTGGCGCGCTGTTCATTCAACTGAAACTGGGCGTGATCGTCGTCGCGCTCGTCGCGCTCGCGCTGCTCGTCGCGTTCGCCATCGTCGCCGCGCACGCGATCATCAAACGCGATTTGTGGCTGCAAGCCGCGCTGATTTTGCTGTCCGCGTATTTCGTCTTGATGGGAATGTTCGCGTACGTCGCGCCGAAAGCAATGACGCTGAACGAGTGGGCGGCGTTCGCGGTGATCCTGACGTATCTCGGCGCGCTGGCAACGGTCGTGTTGATCGGCATCGGCTTGATCGTGCAAAAGGAAACCGCGCCCGGACTCGCCGCGCTGCTCCTCGTTTTGATTTTCATTCCCGCGACGATTCTGCTCGCGCTGATGCCGTCGTCCGGACCATTCTTGCGCGCGCTGGGACATCCCGCGCTGTACATTCCACCCAGTTGGCTCACCGGTTGCGCGGCTGCGCCCGCCGGAACACCCGCGCCCGGGTCCGGCAACCTCTTTCGCGATTTGCAAACCGGCGGACTGGGTGCGAAAGAATCCGCGGTGCAACCGGCGGCGATGGCAACTGCCGCGCCCAAGCCGGGCGAAGCGCCTGCTTCGGCTGGGCAAGCCGAGCAGCCGCGCTTGCGTCAATATTTTCCGGAGACACTGTACTTTAATCCGCAAGTGATCACAAACGAAAACGGCACCGCGACGCTCGACATTCCGCTCGCCGATTCGATCACGACGTGGCGGCTCGCGGTGACCGCGTCGTCGCAGCGCGGCGAACTGGGTGCGAACTCGAAAGGCGTCCGCGTCTTTCAAGATTTCTTCGTTGACCTCGATCTGCCGGTCGCGCTGACGCAGAACGACGAAATTTCGATCCCGGTCGCGGTGTACAACTATCTCACGACCGCGCAAAAAGTGCGCCTGCAAATCGAAAAGCAACCCTGGTTCGAGTTGCAAGATCAATCCGAAAAAACGCTGACGATTGCGTCGAACGATATTGACGTGGTGTACTTTCGGATCAAGGCGCTGAATTTCGGAATGCAAAAGTTGAAGGTGACCGCGCTCGGCGAAAAAATGTCGGACGCGATCCAGCGCGAGATTCGCGTGTACCCGGACGGCAAGCCGTTCGAAACGACGACGAGCAACTGGCTCAAAGACGCGACGACCCAGGTCGTCGAGATTCCGGTGCAAGCGATTCCCGGCGCGTCGCGCGTCGAAGTAAAAATTTTTCCCGGCGTCGTGAGTCAGGTCATCAACGGACTGGACGGATTGTTGAGGATGCCCTTTGGCTGATTTGAGCAAACGACGTCGGTGACGTTCCCCAATGTGCTCGTGCTGAACTATCTCAAATCCACCAAGCAGGCATCGCCCGAAATTCAGATCAAGGCGGAGAATTACATCGCGCTCGGTTATCAACGCTTGCTCACGTTCGAAGTGCAAGGCGGCGGGTTCTCGCTCTACGGACGCGCGCCCGCGACGGTGATGCTCAGCGCGAAAGGTCTGCTCGAATTCGGCGATATGGCTAAAGTGTATCCGGTCGATCCCGCGCTGATCACGCGCACGCGCAACTGGCTGCTCGCGCAACAAAAATCGGACGGGACGTGGACGCCCACTTCGGGCTGGGACGCGCCCGCGAGCGGCGGCTCGGACGCGCTGCCGCTGACCGCGTACGTGACGTGGGCGATTCTCGAAAGCGGTTTGAAAGACGATGCGCGCGTCAGCCGCGCGATCGCGTACATCAAAGAGAACGCCGCGCGCGCAACCGATGGCTACACAATGGCGATGGTCGCGAACGCGCTTGTCGCGTACGATCCAAACGATGCGATGACGCGCGACGCGCTCGCGCGCTTGAACGCGATCCAGGTCGCGGACGGCGACGGCGCGTACTATCCAACCCGGATCGGCTCGTTCACGGGCGCGTATGGCGTCTATGGCAACATCGAAACGACCGGACTCGCGGCGTATGCGTTCATCCGCGCCAGACAGTATCCCGAAGCGGCGCAGCGCGCGCTGACGTACCTCGTCCAGAAAAAAGATCCGCGCGGCACCTGGGGCTCGACGCAAGCGACGATTCTCGCGTTGCGCGCGCTGATCCAATCAGTGATCGAAGCGGGCGAAACATCCGGCGACGCGACGGTGCGCGTCGCGTTCAACGGCGCGCAAGCCAAGCCGATTGTGATCAACAAAGAAAACGCCGGAGTGATGCAGATCATCACGTTCGACGACATCAATCCGGGCACGAATCGGATCGCGTTCCAGGTGGAAGGCAAGGGCGCGCTCGCGTATCAGGTTTCGGCGAATTACTATTTGCCCTGGCAGTCCGTTCCGCCCGTCGCCGAAAAAGATAAACTCGTGGACATCCAAGTTCGGTACGATCGCACCGCGCTCGCAGTGAACGACGAAGTGCGCGTGACGGCGACGGTGCGCCTGACGAAAGACGGAACGGCGCGGATGAGCATCATCGATCTCGGCATTCCGCCTGGTTTCATCGTGCAGAGCGAAGACCTGGAAGCCGCCGTGCGCGCGAAAACCATCGCGCGGTACGAACTCACCGGGCGCCAGATCATCATCTACCTGGAAGAGTTCGATTCCAAGAAACCGATCACGTTCAACTATCGGCTCAAGGCGAAATTCCCGTTGCGCGCGCAGACGCCCAGTTCGACGACGTACGATTACTACAATCCCAGCACCACCTCCACGCAAGCGCCGACAACGTTGACAGTGAAATGAAAGGATAAAGTCAGAAGGATGAAGGATGAAAGCGGAATGGATGAGGAATTTCCTTCATCCTTCATCTTTCATCCTTCATCCTTTGTTTTGACTTTTTTCTTGGTTGTGGTATGATTGCGCTAAATCCGAATGTGAGGAAAAACGCGCGTGCGAAAGATTTGTGTGATCGGCGTGGGTTATGTGGGTTTGGTGACCGGCACCTGCTTTGCCGATTTGGGCAATCAAGTCACCTGCCTCGACATCGCCGAAGACAAGATCGAAAAACTCCGACGCGGCGAAATGCCGATTTACGAGCCCGGCTTGGAAGAACTCGTCGCGCGCAACGTTGCCGCGCAACGCTTGATCTTTACAACCGATTATCGTCAGGCGGTACCGGATGCCGATTTCATTTTCATCGCGGTCGGAACGCCATCGGGCGTGGACGGCGAAGCCGATTTGCAGTACGTGCGGATGGCGGCGGAAAGTATCGCCGAGACGCTGACGCATTACGCGATCATCGTCAACAAAAGCACCGTGCCGGTCGGCACCGGCGATTCGGTCGCGGAAATCTTGATCGAGCGTGGCAAACAGCCCGGCGTAGATTTCGACGTGGTGTCGAACCCAGAGTTTTTGCGCGAGGGTTCGGCGGTGTACGATTTTATGCAACCCGACCGCGTGGTGCTCGGCGCGACGAATCACGAAGCCGCTGACAAGGTGGCGCAACTGTACTTGCCGCTGCGCTGTCCGATTATGATTACCGATCTCCGGACGGCGGAAATGATCAAATACGCGTCGAACGCGTTTTTGGCAACGCGCATTTCGTTCATCAACGAGATGGCGGCGATCTGTGAGAAACTGGGCGCGGACATCAAAGAAGTCGCCGCCGGAATGGGAATGGACAAGCGGATCGGGCGCGCGTTCTTGGACGCGGGGATTGGCTTTGGCGGTTCCTGCTTTCCCAAAGATGTCAAGGCGCTGACGTGGATGGCGGAAGTGAACGGGCGACATCCGCAATTGTTGCGCGCGGTGATGGACATTAACCGCGATCAACGCCGCCAAGTGATCGCGAAACTGCGCGAATTACTTGGCGCGTTGCGCGGCAAGACGATCGCGCTGTGGGGCTTGGCGTTCAAGCCGAACACGGACGATGTGCGCGAAGCGCCCGCGCTCGACATCATTCACATTTTGCAAAATGAAGGCGCGCAGATTCGCGCGTACGATCCGGTGGCAATGCCCGCCGCGCGGCGCGTCACCCAGGGCATCACGTTTTATGAGAGTGCGTATGCGGCGGCGGAAGGCGCGGATGCGCTGGTGCTGCTGACCGAGTGGAACGAGTTCAAGCAGATGGATATGGCGCGCGTCGCCGCGGCGTTGAAACAAAAATTTCTCGTGGACGGGCGCAATATTTACGAGCCGGACAAGATGCAAGAACTAGGAATGGTGTATCGCGGGATTGGTCGAGGATATTAGGCAAGTCATTTTCAGCGCGCCAGGATTTGGGAAACCAAGATGCATGTCATTACGCGAAAACGTCTCAACGATTTTGCAAGCAAGCATCCCGATGCGCAATCTTCTCTCGCGCGTTGGCGCAAGTTAATGCAGTCTGGCACTTTCCACTCTTTCGTCGAGTTACGCGCCACTTTTCCAAACGCTGACCAGGTTGGCAAGTTGACAGTCTTCAACATTGGTGGAAACAAAGCGCGTCTGGTTGCCGCGATCCATTACAATCGGCAGAAAGTATACATCCGCGCGATCTTGACGCATAACGAGTACGACCAGAGCGATTGGAAGGAATAAAATGACGTTCCAAGTTCAGACGGTCGAGCGAATCTGGCCGCAAATCGCGCCGCTGGTGTTCGTCCCGCATACCGAAACGGATTATCGCCGGTTGGTCTCAATGCTAGATGAATTGATTGATATAGTTGGCGAAGACGAACGCCATCCTTTGGCATCGTTGATGGAACTGATCGGCGTGTTGATTGAGAGATACGAAGCCGAACATGTTCCCGAATTGATCGAAGCCTAGTCGCTCGATCAGAATACAAAGCGCCCTCTTCAAGATGCTATCTGCCGGCGTTGATTTGATCGAAGTCAAACGGATCGAAGAAACCATCGCGCGCTACGGCAATCGTTTTCTGACGCGCGTGTTCACGGCGCGCGAGTTGCAATCCTGTCGCGGGCAAGCGCAATCGCTTGCCGCGCGCTTTGCCGCGAAAGAAGCGGTGAGCAAAACGCTCGGCACCGGGCTGGACGGGATCGCCTGGCGCGAGATCGAAATTGTCGCGGACGCGCGCGGCAAGCCCGGCGTCCAATTGATCGGTCAAGCCGCGCAGCGCGCCGCGCGAATGCATATCACGCATTTTGCAATCAGTCTATCTCACACCCGCGCACACGCCATCGCGTTCGTGGTCGCGGAATGAACGGAGGTTAAATCGCAATGAATTTCCAGGAAGCCGAAAGAACGTACAAGGATTTACGCGCGCAACACGACGCGGGTAAATTGAGCGATTCGACGTTTGAAGCCGAAGTGGGCAAACTGCGGATGCAAGACGCCCAAGGTCGTTGGTGGCAAATCGGCGTGCAGACCGGCGAATGGTATATGCACGACGGACAAAAATGGAACAAAGCCAAGCCGCCGGTTACGGCGCCCGCCGCCGAAGCGGCGCCCTCGCCGGAAATTACCGCCGTGATTCCGCGTCCGGTGGTCCCCGCCAAAGCCGCCGCGTCTGCCAAAGCCGAACCCGCGCCCAAGAAAAACGGCGGCGCGCTGCCCGCGCGTCTGTTTTCGTCCAAGCCCGCCGGACGCAACGGCGGAGGCGGTGGCGGATTATCGCGCAATACACTGATCGGGATCATCGCCGGAGTCGCCGTGTTGTGTATCGTTCTCGCGGTGGTGGGTTACGCGCTGTTGCAAGGACCGTTGAGCAGTATCGCCAGAGCCAACACGCCCACACCGACGCGCACCATCGCGCTGCCGACGATTCCGCCGCCGCCGACTTTGCCCAAGCCGACCGATACGCCCTTGCCGCCGCCCACACCGGTCGTGACGATCACCTTGCCGTTGCCCGCGCCGCCGACCGCGACGCGCGGCGCGGCTGTCGCGCGCACCGCGACGCGCACGCCGACCAAGGGTCCGCAAGTCTCGCCAACGGTCAGCGCGCCGCCGGGCGTGTACGTGCTCAAGTTGGAAACCGTGCCATCCAAGATTGATATCGGCGGCGGAGACAAGGTCAAAGTCGGTTTCAAGTTGACCGTGTTGAACAGCACGGGCGGAATGCAAACGCGCAAGTTGTGGTTCGTCCGCGTCTTTGCCGAACCGGAACAAACGACAGGTGACAACGCGTACCGGAATTCCTACGGCGAGTCGCTCAAGTTCGACGTAAACATCGGCACCGGCACCGTCGAAGTCACGACGCCCGAACACGTCCAATTCGGCACCGGCAGATGCAATTACGTCGCCATCCCGTACTTTACCGAAGAAAACAATGTCCCGGTTCCATTCCAAACCATCAAGGGCGGAGCACTGTACCACTCGTTCAAAGTCTGCCAATAAGAATTGAAAAAACAAAGACCCGAACGATTTGAATCGTTCGGGTCTTTTATTTTTCAAACGTCATCAACACCACCGCATCATCTGCGCTGCCCGCCACCGGCAACCGATCCCCGGTCTCGGTATCGTACCAGCCGACGCGCAGAACGTACTTGCCCGGCGCAAGCTCGCGCGGCAGATTCAGCGCGTAGACATCGCGCACCATTTCGTTTGCCGCCCAACGCGTCGTCGGATAAATACCGCCGAGCGGCTCGCGGTCGTCTTGTGTAACCTTGCCGCCGTCGCCGGTTTCGAGATGAACGAACGCCGTGTACCGCCGCGGCAGCGCGCGCCGCGCCTGCCACACGATTGTAATTTGGAAGTTGGAAGTTGGAAGCCTGTCCTGAGCGGTGCCGAAGGATTGGAAGTTGGACGGTTGCGCGCTCCAGCCGATCAGCGCGAGCGCGTCGCCGAATTCCGCCGATTGCAAATGCGCGAGCGGCGCGGGCGCGTACAGCACGTACTTGCCAATCGTTTGCGTTGGCGCGTAGTGACGATCCAGCGCGGAAACGAACTCGCGCGTAAAGCGGCGATAGTGCTCCACGTCTTCGCGCGTGCCGCGTTCCAAGATCACGAGTGGAAACGCGCCCGCGCGCAAGCCGTTCAATTCCCAATGTTGATCCCATTTGCCACTGCGCGCCAGCGAACTGTACTGGAACGTGTAATACTCGATCGGCTTGCCGCTCGTCGCCAGCGCGCCCATATCTTCCGAGATGATCGTGCCCGACGTACGCGCCAGCACGCGCGCCAATTCCTGGTTCGCCGGAAAATCGCGCGCGATCAAATCAGCCGCCACGCGCGGATCGTGCCACAGCAGAACAAGTTGGAGCAAAAGCAAAGTAGGAATTGCAAATTGCGAATTGCGAATTAGGAATTGCGAATTGCGAATTGCGAATCTGACCGCTGATCGCTGACGGCTGACGGCTGACGGCTGACCGCCGACTGCTGAAATCTGAAATCCCAAGAACACGCACGCGATTGCCAACGCTTCAAAGAAATAATTCTCCCACGCGCCGACGCGCCCGGACATTGCCAGCGCGGCAAACGCGGTGACCGCGTACCATTCCAAGACGCCGATTCGTTTCGCGCGGATGCGCGCGACCCAGCCCCACAGCGCGAGCAACAGCAAAATCGGAAAGGTGCCGACGAAATTTTGCGCGAGCGCGCCAAGTTGTTCCGGCAAAAACACCGTCGCGTTCGATTCGACGATGCCGAACGTAAAACCGCCGCGCGTCACCCGATCGAGCGCGAGATAGATCGCGCCGCCGAGCGCGCCGAGCGCGGACGCGAACACCACCGCGCGACGCCGGTCGCGCAGCCACAGCGCGAGGAACGCGGCAAGCGGCGCGGCGAAAAGAGAATGTTTGGTGTAAAGAGCAAGTAAAAAGGCAAAAGTAAAAAGGCAAAAGTAAAACGCGGGGATGCGTCGGTCATCGATCATCGGTCGTCGGTCAAAGCGCCAAACAAGGTACACCCCGCCGAACGCGAACGCGAGTCCGATCAAATCAACGCGGAACAACGGAATCCAATGGAAAATGTACGGCGAGCCGAGAAAGAAGAGCGCGGACAGCGCACCCGCGCGCCGGTTGCGCGTTTCAGTGTGGACGATGCGAAAGATCAGCGCGGCGACGATCAGCGCGGACGCGAAATTCAACAATCGCCCGCCGAGATAGCCATCCCCGAAAAGCGGCATCAGCACCGCAGAGAGAATCAACGCGACCGGCGGATAATTGCTGGACGCGTACGGCAAATCGGCAAGCCCTTTGTAGATCGGCTGACCGCGCGCGATCTGCTGTGCGAACCACAGCACGATCCCTTCGCCGTAATCGAGTTGGTACGGATACGTCAACCCGACGACGCCGAGCCAGAGCGTCAGCGCGAGGTACGCCAGCAACCCCAGCCAAACGACGAGCCAAAGCAAGCGCGTGAGTGAATTCATCTCGCCCATCTTTGGCGATCAGTCAACTTGACCGATCACCGATTGCCACTCAAATCACTTGTGCCTTTTCCAACTCGGCGATCTGTTCCGGCGAATATCGCAGCAACTCGGCGAGAACGTGCGCGGTGTGCTGACCGCGTAACGGCGGCGGCACGCGCGGCTCCGCCACGCCTTGCACCTTGACCGGATTTCCCAGCATCGGCAACTTGCCAATCGTCGGATGATCCAATTCGATTTTCATTTGGCGCGCCAAAATTTGCGGATCGGACAGCACGCGATCGATTTTGTTGATCGGGCCCCAGGGCACGCTTTCCGCGTCGAGGCGCGTCTGCCACTCGTCGGTCGTGCGCGTGAGAAATGCCGCGGAGAGAAGTGGCACCAGTTGCGTCTTGTTCACGCGGCGCGCATCGTTATTGGCAAAGCGCGGATCGTCGAGCAAGTGCGGCAGAGCGAGCGCGCGGCACAAGCCCTGCCAAAATTTTTCGGTGAACGCGGCGACGACGAGAAAGCCGTCTTTCGTTTTGAACGATTGGTACGGCACGACCGACATATGCTCGGTGCCTTGCGGACCGGGGTTGACGCCGTCGTGAAAAAAATATTGCGCGACATACGTCAGGAGCGACGTGAGGCAATCGAGCAGACTGAGATCGATGTAGCATCCTTCGCCGGTTTTTTCGCGCTGGTAGAGCGCGGACGCGACGGCGAACGCGGCGTACATTCCGCCCGCCAGATCGCCCATCGCGATGCCCATCCGCGCCGGAGTTTCGCCGACGCCGGTGATGCTCATCGCGCCGGAGAGACCCTGGATCGCGATGTCGAACGCGGGACGATCGCGGTACGGTCCGGTTTGCCCAAAGCCGGAGATCGAGCAAGCGATGATGCGTGGGTTGACGCGCTGGAGCGTTGGAAAATCAATCTGTAATTTCTGCGTGATGCCGGGGCGAAAATTATCGTAGACGACATCGGAGATTTTGACCAGGTCGTAAAAAATCGCGCGTCCGCGTTCGGTTTGCAAGTTGAGCGTGACGCTGTGCTTGCTGCGATTCGCGCTGAGATAGTACGCGCTTTCGGTGGCGAAAAAATGCGGACCCATCTGGCGCATCGGATCGCCTTCGCGCGGCTCGATCTTGATGATCTCCGCGCCCAGATCGCCCATCATCATCGAGCCAAAGGGACCCGCGAGCATATGCGACAAATCGAGGATGCGCGCGCCGGACAATAGACCAAGCATTGGAGTTCCTCCTGTGGTGTTTGCGTCGGTGCAGTGCGCCACAAAAAACAGACGAGAAGAATCTCGCCTATCGTCAGCGTCTTTGCAGAGTGCATTATACTACAGAAACCAGGTTTGGGCGAGAAACCTGGTTTCTCAAAATCCGGTAAGCGTCGGCAGATTCCAGCGTTGGCGGATCGCGCTCACGCATTGTTTCGCGTCGCGCGCGAGTCCCAGGTTGTCGGAGCGCATCAACGCTTCCAGATCCGGCAGCGCGCGCACGTCGCCGATTCTGCCGAGCGTAACGAGCGCGGCTTCGCGCACGGTGAAATGCTCGTTCGGATTGCACGCCGCGTCGAGGAGCGCGTCGATTGTGCGCGCGTCGGGAAAATCGCTCAAGCACTGCGCCGCGCACTCGCGCACGTCAACCGACGCGTGCTGCAGTTGCTCGCACAAGAAGGGCGCGATGTGCGCGTCCTGGTTTTTGAGCGCGGTGGCAATCGCGTTCTTGATCGCGGTTTTGACGGGATTCGCCATCGCGCCGGTTTCGGTCGCGAGCATCTGGAAAAGTTTTTCGACGGCGCGCGCCGCGCCGATCTGCGCGAGCGCGTGCGCGATCGCGGCGCGCAACGCGTACTCGTCCGCCGCGATCCGATTCACGTAAAAGCCGGGGCGGTACGTTCGATCCGGCGACGCGATTGCCGCGGCGATCTCTGCGCGTTCGCGCGTCTGGCTGATCGCGCTCGCTTCAAACAACGCGTCGATCATCGTCGTGTCACCCAGTTTGCCCAGCGCGATGGCGGCTTCGGTTTGTTCCGTCGCCTGCGCGGTGTCTGCCAAAAGCCAATCGCGCAACACGGGCACCGCGCGCGCATCGCGCAGTTCGCCGAGCGCGCGGAGGGCATTGCAACGCGTGCGAATGTCTTTGGATTTGAGCGCGTGAACCAGCCCGGCAAAATCGCGCTTGGCTTGCAACTGGGCGATGTTCGGTCCGAGAATCGGCATAGCCACCTCTTGAATTGGACACAGACGAACACGGACAAACACGGATGAAATCTCTTGAGATTGCCCGATGTTCCTCTGCGTCTACATTCACCGCAGACTTGGCACCAACAACAATACTGGTTTGAGCCAAGACATTGCACCCTTGCGTTCATTGTCGTAAACCTTGCGCGCGATCTGCGGTTTGGACCCAAAGTTGAGGATCAAACCAACCTCGCTGGGTGTCGCTTTCAAATAATTCAATAGTTGCGCTTCATGTTCATCGGCGATTTGCTGGACTGCTTTCAACTCGACGATCACTTTGCCTTCCACAAACAAATCTGCAAAATACTCGCCAACGACCTCGCCCTCATAGTGAACCAGAATACGCGCTTGGGATTCTACTTTCACTCCTAATTTCTTGAGCTCAATCATCATCGCGTTCTCGTACACTTTTTCCAGAAAGCCGTAACCCAGTTTGTGATACACATTGTAGAATGCCTTGATGACCTGTTCCGTGATCTCGCTGCGCTTGTACATTGCGACTTTCTCCTTGTTTAGGGTTTGTAGACATTGCAACCGCAAGAGAGCAGATTGAATTTTGTCAGCGTTCGTCTGTGTTTGTCCGTGTCCCATTCGATCGCAATTATACACTATTCCGCGCGCTTTTGCGATTCTGTTCGGTTTGTGTTATAGTCGTGCTATGTTCAAGTGGTGGAACGAAAAACGCGATCCGCTTCTCAGCGCGATGGTTTTCGCGCTGGCGTTCGCGCTGTACTGGCGAACACTTGCCCCCTCCGTCCTGGGTCCGTTCGACGATGCGCTGGAGATTCAGTACGTCATCCCGCGTCTCGGCATTTTACATCCGACGGGCTATCCGCTGTACACGATCCTGGGCAAACTGTTCACGCTGATCGTCCCGCTCAACGATCCGGCGTTTCGCCTGAATCTCTTTTCCGCGTTGTGCGCCGCGCTTGCCGTCGCGTTCGTGTACGCGAGCGCGCGCAAACTGGTCGCGTGGCGCGCCGCCGCGCTGCTTGCCGCGCTGATCTTCGCGGTGGGAGACGCGTTCTGGGCGCAAGCCGTCGCCGCCGAGGTGTACGCGCTGCAAATGCTTCTCGTCGCGCTGATCCTGTGGCTGACCCTCCAAAACGCAAAATGCAAAACGCAAAACGCACTCTACGCCTTGTCATTCGCAATGGGGCTCGGACTCGCGCATCATCGTTTGATCGTCTTGCTTCTCCCTGCGATCGCGCTGTACGTTTTCCTGGTCAATCGCGCAGTTCTGCAAGATCGAACATCACTCGCCCGCGCGCTTGGCTTTTTACTTTTGCCTTTTGCTTTTTACCTTTATCTGCCGTTGCGCGGCGCGATCGGTTCGGCTGACGGGACGTACCAAAATTCGCTGGCGACGTTTGCCGCGTGGATCAGCGGCAGTCAGTACTTGGCATTCGTCACCGCAAATCCACTCGCGGTCGTCCACGATGTCGCGTTCTACCAAACGCTCTTCCAAAAACAATTCACCTGGGCAGGCATCGCGCTCGCCGCAATCGGCGTCATCGGCTTGGCGCGGCGTCCGCGCGAGTGGTTGCTCATCGTCAGCGCGCTCGCGCTTCAACTCGCCTTCGTCTTCAACTATCGCACCGCCGACGTACAAGTCCATTTCTTGACGGCGTTTCTGCTTGGCGCGTTATTGATTGCGGCGGGAATAGATACCTTATTTTCGATTGCTGATTTTCGATTTTCGATTTTCCGTCATCCGTCCGTCGTCCGTCTCGGCTTGACGCTCTGCCTCCTGGCGATTCCCTACCACTTGCTCCAATCGAATTATGCTGCCAACGATCTTTCGCAAAAGTGGGACGTGCACGATTACGGCGTGGACTTGCTGACCCAGCCGTTTGAAAATAACCCGACCGTCATCGGCATTCTGGGCGAGATGACGTTGATGCGCTATTTTCAAGCGGCGCACGGTTTGCGCGCCGACGTGCAAACGATTGCCGCCGACAAAGAAAACGCGCGCCTTGCCGCGATTGAACACGCGTTGAAACAAAATCGCGCGATCTACCTCACGCGCGCGCTCAAGGGCGCGCCGGAAAAATATTCGCTCTCGTCCGTCGGTCCTTTGATTCGGGTGCAAACCAAGCCGACGACCAGCGCACCGGCTCTGCCGCGTTCGCTCGACGTTGACTTTGGCGCGGTGAAACTGATCGGATACGATTTGAAAACGCCGTTCAACACCGTGCCGCGCAGTCAGCATACCGAGAACGGCAAGTGGTTGCGCGTCACGCTGTACTGGCGCGTCGAAGCCAAAATGGCAAACGACGCACTCGTCTCGCTCAAAATTTTGCGCGCCGATCAGCGCGTCTTTGGACAAGCCGATCATCGTCCGGTGCGCGACGCGTATCCGACGAACGCGTGGCGCGTCGGCGAGATCATCGCGGATACGTACGACGTGCCGATTTTGTTTGGCGCGACGCCGGGCGAGTACACGATCAACGTCACGCTGTACGACGCGCAATCGAACCAGGTATTGGGGCAAGCCGATCTGCAAACCATCGCGCTGGAGGCGGACACACGCGCACCGCGCCGCGACACCTGGCAGATCGGAAATATCGTGGAGGCGGATTTCAACGCGCTCGCACTCGTCGGGTATGCGCGCGATCCGCGCGCGCGGCTCCGCCCCGGCGACGCGTTGCCGTTGACCTGGTTGTGGCGCGCGGGCTGGCAGAAACCGCCCGCCAATTTGACGACGCGACTGTGGCTGGAAGATGATCAGGGGAAACAAGTGGCAAGCCGCGACGCGCTGATCAGCACCGCGTATCCACCGTTTCAATGGCAACCGAATATGTACGTGCGCGATTGGTCGGCGATTCACTTGCCCGCCAATCTCGCAGACGGCAGATACACGATGAAACTCGCGGTCACGCGCGACAATGAATTGCTCGGCTCGACGCTGATGCCGTTCTTTCCAACGGTCGTGGATTTGGGCAAGATCGAGATCAAGAATCGCGCGCGTGTGATGAGCGCGCCGGCGATCGCGCGCCCCTTGGACGCGGTGTTCGACAAAAAGATCAAACTGCTGGGGTACGATGTCAAACTCGACGCATCACAGCAAATCGCGCACGTGACTGTGTATTGGCGCGCGCTCGCGCAAATGAACACGTCGTACACCGTCTTCGTCCACCTGCTCGACGCGCAAAACAAAATGCTCGCCGCCGGAGACGCTGTGCCGGGCAACGGTGATCTTCCAACGACGGGCTGGATCGAAGACGAGTACATCACGGACGCGCATACTTTGGCGCTGGAAAATGTCCCGCCCGGAATGTACTCCATCGAAATCGGCGTCTACGATCCGGTGACGGGCGCGCGCCTCAAAACCAGCGAGGGCGCCGATCGTTTGCTGTTGTCGCCGCTCCGCGTGCCGTGAAGAAATAATTTGAGGAACCCTCCAAATGGATCTCGATAAAATAGTGTTGGTGTACCCCAAGCGCGATGGCTTGATCTTCGGGCGCGCGCATGGTTCGCCGTATACGTTGATGCGGCTCGCGTCGCTGGCGCCGCCGGAAATCCCGGTTGAAATCTGGGACGAAGATTTGCGCCCGCTCGATTTCTCGCGCGTGACCCCGCGCACATTGATGGGGATCACGAGCAAGACGCTCGCGATCGATCGCGCGAAAGAGATCGCGCGCGCGGCGCAACAACGCGGCGCGACGGTTGTCGTCGGCGGGACGCACGTGACGCTCGCGCCGGACGAAGTGGCGGAATGGGCGGACGCGATTGCGGTGGGCGAAGCGTACCACACCTGGCGTCAGATCATTGACGATTTCACGCGCGGGCGTCTGCAAAAACGCTACGTGGACGAAACCTGGTCGTCGCTGGCGGGCGTGGCAACATTGTCTGATCGCGCGCTCGAACTAGTCAACGAAAAGCGCGATTACTGGACGCCGTACCTCGAAATCACGCGCGGGTGTCCGCGCAATTGCACGTTTTGCACTGCGATTCGCGTGAGCGGCAAAGTGATGCGCCATCGCCCGATTGACGAAGTGATCGAAGAAATCCGGCGGCGCGGCATCAAACGCTTTTTTCTCACTGATGATAATTTTGGCTTGAACTTTCGCACCAATCCCGATTACATCGCGCGCTTGTTCGCCGCGCTCGAAAAGTTGCCGTTGCACGGTTGGACCGCGCAAGCCGAAATGATGGTCGGCGATTTTCCCGAATTGCTGGCGCACGCGCGCCGCGCGCACCTCGACAAATTTTTCATCGGATTCGAATCGGTCAACGCGGGGAACCGCCGCGAGATGGGCGGCAAGAGCAGCGGCAATCTGGCGGAGAACGCGCGCGTGATCCGCGAGATTCATCGGCACGGGATCGGCGTCGTCGGGCTGTTCGTTTTTGGATTCGATCACGATACGCCGCAGGTTTTTCAGGAAACCTGGGATTTTATTCGCGAATCGGAATTGGATGGGGTGAGCGTCACGTTGTTGACGCCCTATCCCGGCACGCCGCAACGCGAACAATGGTTGCGCGAAGGTCGCTTGCTTCCAAACATTCCTTGGAGTTTGTACGACACCGCGCACGTCACGTTTCGTCCGCAACTGATGACGGTGGAGGAATTGCGCGCGGGGTACGATTGGATTTGCCGGAAGCTGTACAACCCGGCGAGCATCATCGCGCGCGGCGCGCGCGCGTTGCGACGCGTGCCGCTGACGCAAATGCGCACCAAGTTCTTTTCGTCTTTCAGCACCGATTTTGGTTATCGCAAGACGTACAGTTTTCGATACCGCTAGGAGAAAAAATGTTTCGACCAGAACCACTCGATTTGGTATTGATCGCGCTCGCCGCGATTCTGATCTTTGGCGCGAATCGTTTGCCCGAAGTGGCGCGTTCGATGGGCAAAGCGATTCGCGGTTTCAAGGATGGGCTTGCAGGCAAGGAAGAAAACGAAAAGCCGAAAGGCAATTAGTGATTGGTCAATGGGTGATTAGTTGACCAATCACTAATCACCAATTGACTATGTTCTGTACTTGCCATTGATCGTCACGTAATCGTGCGACAGATCGCACGTCCACACTTTAGTCTGCGCGCTGCCGGTTCCCAAGTCCAGCCGGATGAAAACATCTTTGCCGGAGAGCGCGCGCGTCGAATCGGCTTCGTCAAAGTTCGTCGGCATTCCGTTCGCAAAAACGTTCACGTCGCCGAACCACAACTTCATCTTCGCCGGTTCGACCGCGACGCCGCTGTAGCCCGCCGCGCAGACGACGCGCCCCCAGTTCGCGTCGCCGCCGTAGAGCGCGGTCTTGACGAGCGGCGAATTCGCGATGGATTTGGCGACGCGCACCGCTTCACTTTCCTCACGCGCGCCACTCACGACGATTTCCACGAACTTGGTCACGCCCTCGCCATCGCGCACGAGTTGTTGCGCGAGATTCGTACAGACTTGCGTCAACACGGCAGTAAAATCTCCAATCTCTAATTCTCCAATCTCTGTTCCCGACGCGCCGTTCGCGAGCAATAGCACCGTGTCATTCGTGCTCATATCGCCGTCAATGCTAATGCAATTGAAACTCTGGTTCACCGCGACGCGCAACGCGCGATCCAAAAGTTCGGGCGCGATCTTCGCGTCGGTCGTGATGACGGAGAGCATCGTCGCCATATTCGGGTGAATCATTCCCGCGCCTTTGCACATTCCGCCAATTGCGAATTGCGAATTGCAAATTGCGAAAACCTTGGGTCGCGTGTCGGTCGTCATAATCGCGCGCGACGCGTCCGCGCCTCCCTCCGGCAAAACGCGCGGCGCGGCTTGCGCGATCCCGGCGCGAATTTTTTCCATCGGCAAACGTTGCCCGATCACGCCGGTTGACATCACCAGCACCTGCTCCGCGCGAACGCCGAGCGCGCGCGCGGTTTCATCGGCGGTAACGCGCGTGTCGGCGAGCCCGTCGTCGCCGGTGCACGCGTTCGCGCAACCACTGTTGACGATCACGGCGCGAATCGCGCGATTGTTTTGCGCGAGCGTTGCGCGATCGTACACGACCGGCGCGGCTTGGACGCGATTCGTCGTGAACATTCCGGCGCACGCGCAATCGCGATCGCTGACGACCAGCGCGAGATCGAGCGCGCCGGTTTTTTTCAAGCCGCACGCGACGCCGGTCGCGCGAAAGCCGCGCGGCGCGGTAATCCCAATTTTCGATTTTCGATTTTCGATTTCTGATTTTTCCATTTGGTTCATTGGCACGTTTGGCACATTTGGCATATTTGCCTCAGTCGCGTTTGAACTTGCTGTAATCCGGCGCGGCGTACACGCTCTTGCCATGTCGCTCGATGTCGAGCAGCGCGCGCACTTTCATCGGCAAGCCAAACAGACGAATGAATCCCTCCGCGTCTTTCTGGTTGTAGACATCTTCCTGTCCAAACGTCGCGTAATCTTCGCGATACAAACTGTACGGCGATTTGCGTCCGACGAGGATGACGTTGCCCTTGTACAATTTCAAGCGCGCGGCGCCGGTCACTGTCTGTTGCGTTTCGCGTACGAACGCGTCGAGCGCTTCGCGCAACGGGATGAACCACTGCCCATTGTAAACCAGGTCGGCGTACTTGAGCGCGATTTGTTGTTTGTAATGCAACGTCTCGCGATCCAGACACAGTTGTTCCAGCGCGTCGTGCGCTTCGATCAGAATCGCGCCGCCGGGCGTTTCGTAGACGCCGTGCGATTTCATCCCGACCAACCGGTTCTCGACGAGATCGATCCGTCCGATGCCGTGTTTCGCGCCGAGTTGATTCAGCGCCGTGAGCAACTCGATCGCGCCCATCGCGCGTCCGTTGATTTTGCGCGGCACGCCTTTTTCAAATTCGATCTCGACGTACTCGGGTTCGTCCGGCGCTTGCTCCGGCGCGACCGACAATTGGTACATCGCGGCTTCGGGTTCCTGCCACGGATCTTCGAGGATGCCGCCTTCGTGCGACAAGTGCCAAATGTTCCAATCGCGCGAGTAGATTGATTTGAGCGTCACCGAGATCGGCACGTTGTGTTTTTTCGCGTACTCGATCGCGTCCTCGCGCGAGCGAATCGCCCATTCGCGCCACGGCGCGATCACTTTGAGTTTCGGGTTCAACGCCTGATACGTCAACTCAAAGCGCACTTGATCGTTTCCCTTGCCGGTGCAACCGTGCGACACCGCGTCCGCGTTTTCCAGCTCCGCGACTTCAACCTGGGATTTTGCGATCAGCGGTCGCGCGAACGACGTGCCGAGCAGATACTTGCGTTCGTAGACCGCGCCGGCTTGGATCGTCGGATAAATGTAATTCGTGATGAACTCTTCGCGCAAGTCTTGCACGTAACATTTGATCGCGCCACTCGCCTTGGCTTTGGCTTCGACGCCGCTCAAGTCATCGCCCTGCCCAATGTTCGCGCAGACGCAGATGACTTCGCAGTCGTAATTTTCTTTCAGCCACGGCACAATGACCGACGTGTCAAGCCCGCCCGAATACGCGAGCACAACCTTGCCTGCTTTTTGTTTTGCCATCTCATCCTCCATTTTCAATTTTCAATTTTTGATTTTCAATTGACGAATTGCGAATTGCGAATTGCGAATTTGTCTGGCGACTGTCTACTGTTGACTGACGACTGACTTTACCATCGCCACTTCATCGCACGCGAATTGCACCGGACAGATCGAGCAATCGCGCCAAACCTTTTCCGGGAAATTTTCCTTGTCCGTGATGATGAAACCCAGCTTCTCGAAAAAAAGCACCGCGCGCGTGAGCGCGAACACCGTCGGCCTGCCGCGCGCGCGCGCTTGCTCCACCAGCGCGTTGACGATTCTGCCGCCGACGCCGAATTGGCGGTACTCTGGCGCGACGACGAGCGAGCGCACTTCGACGAGCGCGTGATTCATTTCAACAAGCGAGCCAACGCCGACGACGCGCCCGCGATTGGTCGCGACGATCCAATCGCCAATCGTTGCGCGAATCGAAGCGAGCGAGCGCGGCAACAACTGTCCTTCGCGTTCACCCAGGTTCACAAGATCGGCGATGCCGCGCGCGTCGGCGAGCGTGGCTTGGCGAATTGTAATTTCGTTTGCAACCGCAGACGTTTCGCGCACGGAGAACGCAGGGAGAACTGAATAATCAATCAACGTATGATTCCTTTCGCTATCGGATGATGACAACGGACGTTTTCCCACGCGGACTGTCCGTTCAATCCGTTTCTGTCCGTTGTCATCGTTTGATTCTGTACCAATACTCGTACACTTGTTTGAACTCGAGTTGCGCGTAAAGCCGCAGCGCGGGCGCGTTGTTCAACATCACTTGGAGATACGCGTGGCGCGCGCCGTTTTGTTTGCCCCAGGTCAACAGATTGCGCATCAATCGTTTGCCGTAGCCACGATTGCGAAATACTTTGTCGGTGATGATGTCGTAAAAGCCGACGTGATCGCCCTGCCGCACACCCAAACCGCACGCGACGATCTGATCCGCTTCAAGCATCGCGGCGAAACATTTTTGCGGGGCGATACTCGTGAGCATCTGGCGCAGCGTTGCTTTGCGCGCCTCGTCAATCGCGCCCAGGCGACAAAACGCCGCGAGCCATTCCTCCGTGACTGTCGCGTCGAGTTTTGCGTCGAGCGACGTATTCGTGTCGCGCAACTGCATCGTTTGCACGCTAGTTGGAGAATCCACTTCGTACCCGCGATCAGCCAGCAGCGCGTCCAAGTTTTCGGGCTGCGCCGCCGATGTCATTTTGAACACGACCGGCAAATTGTTGCGCCGATAAATCTCTTCGCAAAGTTCGACCTTGGATTCCACCCCGTTCGCCGACGCGTAGAGCGGGTTGACTGAATTCGCGCGTTTGGTGTAGCCGTTTGCAAAGCGCAACACCCAGCCGTCAACGAGCAACGTTTGGAGCGAGGGCAAGGCGTTGAGCGAGAGTTCTTCGATTGATTGGATCATTCTTAATCTCGCGATGAAAATAATTTGTCCGCGTCTTGACCGGAATTCCAAAATGCGTTATCCTTCGTGTTGCCTGGAGGAAATATGGAAACGGTGACGCTAGACGAACTCTTGGAACAAGTGACAGAAGAAAACATCCATCCCGAAGTTGATACAGGTCCTGCCGTCGGTAATGAAATGTGGTAAAACGCGATTTGATTTTGGCAGGCGCTGACACAGAATTACAACGGACAGGATCGGATTAAACGGACAATTGCCCGCTAGCGTTTTGTCCGTTCAATCCGATTTTGTCCGTTGTCATACCTCCGCCAGCACCCGGCTCAACTTTTCGATCAACTCATCCACGTGCGTCTTTTGCAAAACGAGCGGCGGCACAAGCCGCACGACCTTCTCGCGCGCTTGAATCAACAACAAGCCCTGAGTGTAACCGATATCGCGAATCTTCGCGGCGTCAATGTCCATCTCCACGCCGATCATCAAGCCGCGCCCGCGTACTTCCTTGATGTGCGGCGAGTTGATTTCGACGAGGCGTTCCATCAAATAATTTCCCATCGCGTTGACGTGCGCGAGAAAATTCGGATCGCTGATGCGATTGAACACACTGAGCGCGACCGACGTGATGAACGGTCCACCACCAAACGTCGTGCCGTGTTCGCCGACGTGAATCGCAGACGCGACCTTGTCCGTCATCAGGAACGCGCCAATCGGCAACCCGCCCGCCAGCGGTTTCGCCAGCGTCATAATGTCCGGCGTCACACCCGACCACTCGTGCGCCCATAATTTGCCGGTGCGTCCCAAGCCACACTGAATCTCGTCGAAGATCAACAGCGCGCCGCGTTCGTCGCATAACGCGCGCAAATCGCGCAGAAAATCGTCGCTCGCCGGATACACGCCACCCTCACCCTGCACCGGCTCGACGATGACCGCCGCCGTCTCAGCCGTAATCGCCGCGCGCGCGGAATCGAGATTGTTGAACTCGGCAAAAGTCGCACCGGGCATCAACGGACGAAACGGCGCTTGATATTTCTCCGAGTCGGTGATCGCGAGTGCGCCCATCGTGCGTCCGTGGAAACTACCGCGAAACGCGACGAAATTTTTGCGCTGCGCGTCGCCGCGTTCAACGTGATACTTGCGCGCGAATTTCATTGCGCCTTCCATCGCTTCGGTGCCGGTGTTCGCAAAAAATACTTTGTCCGCAAATGATTTCTCGACGAGCGCACGCGCGAGCGCGACTTGCGACTCGGTGTAAAATAGATTCGACGTGTGCAGCAAACCACTTGCCGCGTCCTGGATCGCTTGAACAAGTTGCGGATCGCTGTAACCCAGCGCGTTGACCGCGATCCCCGCCGCGCAATCGAGGTACTTTTTGCCGTCGGCGTCGTAAACGTACACGCCCTCGCCGCGCGTCAACACGAACGGCGGTCGCGCGTACGTTTGTGCGAGGTATTTTTTCTCTGCGTCAATCAGTTGTTGGGTGTTCATTTTGTCTCCATTGGACAGAAGACGGAGGACGGATGACCGAAATTCAAGAGGTCCCGTCGTCGGTCGTCCGTCATCAGTCGTTTTTGAATTCTGTTCCGCTCCCGTTCGTTAATCCCTCAAGGTTCGTAATCCGTGCCGCGCGCGCGCCGCCTGCCACCGCGTCCAGTGCGGCGCGAACTTTAGGAATCATTCCGCCTTTGATCACTTGCGCTTTGATGAGCGCCGCCGCTTCACGCGCGGTGAGTGATGGGATCACGCGATCATCCTGCATCACGCCCGCAACATTCGTGACGAAGACGACGGCGTCCGCGTTCAGCGCGACGGCAAGCGCGCAAGCGACCGAATCTGCATTGACATTATACACACCTTCGGCGCCCAGGGAAATCGGAGAGAGCACAGGCACAACTTTTTGAGCAACCATTTCTTGCAACACGTCGCCGCGCACGCTGACGACTTTGCCGACGCGACCCAAGTCGCCACTAGGGTGTTGCATTTTTTCAACGCGGACGAGCGCGCGATCCACCCCGCTCAAACCGATCGCGTCCGCGCCCGCCGCGATCAGCGCGGCGACGATGCGCTTGTTCACGCGCCCGCTCAGCACCATCTCTGCAATCGCGAGCGACGGTTCGTCCGTCACGCGCAATCCTTCGACAAAGCGCGGCGTCAAGCCGTACTTTAATTGCAACTCGGCAATCTCTTTGCCGCCGCCGTGTACGATCACCGGCGTCTCGCTCATTTGGGCGACGGCGTCTGCGAATCCCGTCAGGAAATTCGCGTCGTCAATTTCGTTGCCACCGACTTTGAGAACTAGCATAGCCCTTGTCCAAGTTTTAATTTTCGATTTTTGATTTGCGATTTTCGATTCGGCGACAGACAATCGCAAATCGAAAATCGGCAATCGAAAATTACAGCAACCCCATCGTCTCTTCCAGCCCAAACATCAGATTCATATTCTGCACCGCTTGACCGCTGGCGCCTTTGATGAGATTGTCAATGCTCGCGCAGATGATTGCCTGCTGAACGTCCGCGACGTAGTGAATCGAAAGCGTGCAAAAATTGGTGTAATTGCTGTGCGCGAGCGTGGCGATTTGTCCGCTCGGCAAAATCTTGACGAATGGCTCGCTGCCGTACGTCTCGGCGTACAGATCGCGCAGACGCTTTTCATCCCAGCCATCGTTCAGCCGGACGTACATCGTGGACAAGATGCCGCGTGTGACCGGCAACAGATGCGGTGAAAAAATCAGCGACGCGCGCGCTCTGATCGCTTGTAATTCCTGTTCCATCTCGGACAGATGCCGATGAACTCTGCCAATATTGTACGGCGAGAGGTTTTCGTTCACCTCGCAGAAATGCGCGGTCAGCGTTGGCTTGCGCCCCGCGCCCGACACACCTGATTTTGAATCCACGATGACGGTGCTGTCGGTCGCGCCCGCGCGCCAGAGCGGCGCGAGCCCCAGGATTACACTCGTCGGGTAACATCCGGGGTTCGCGATTAGTTTCGCGTTCTTGATTTGCGCGCGATGGATTTCGGGCAAGCCGTAGACCGCATTCGGCAACAGCTCCGGCGCGTGATGATCGAGCCCGTACCACTTTTTGTACGCCGCTGCGTCGCGTAAGCGAAAATCGGCTGAGAGATCGATCACGCGCGCGCCCGCCGCGAGCACGCGCTTGGCATAATCGGCGGACGCGCCGTGCGGCAGCGCGAGGAACGCCACGTCAATCGCGTCCAGCGGCGCGGCGTCGTGCGCGACAAACGGAATGTCGTAATGACAAGGAAACGCGTCGCTCATTTTTTTGCCGACGTACGAATCGGATGTCGCGAACACGATTTTCACTTGCGGGTGCCGCGCAAAAATCTTGACCAGTTCGACGCCGGTGTAACCCGACGCTCCAAAAATTCCAACTTTAATCAATGTAACCTCCAGGGTTTGACCGACGACCGACGACGGATGACCGACGTTCGTCCACGGTCGTCGGTCATCGGTCTTTGAAAAAGAAAAACCCAGACCGAGAAATCTCTGCGGTCTGGGTTCGCATCCTAGAAAACGCGATTATGGATCACACGTTCAGAGTCCAACGACAAATACACCAGACCGATTGGCTGGTGTACGACGCGGGCGAGGAGCAAAAACATTGGCAAAAAACATCGGTTCGTCTCCGAATCCGGGTGGACTATAGCATACTTGGCGCGGCTTGTCAAATTTTCAGGGCTGGTGCAAAATCTACTGACTTGCCAACCGACCTAATCCCTGCCCCTCCCCTGCGAGGGAAGAGGCAGGAGGGATAGGTCAGACGCGACTTTGTACCAGCCGTGTCAAAGTTTTCGCGGCAAAATTTTTCGCGGCGGCGGTTGACATTCCTTTGATACCCTGATATACTAGATTTGTAACTTTACCTGCATCGCAGATGTCCAACCGCCGCGCGCGAATTTCGCGCGAACAAGGAGGTGATAGCAAAGCCCCAGCCCGAGTCCTTCCCAGCACACTTTTCAAACTGATTTGATGAAGGAGGAGATGTGATGAAAAAGTTGATGTTCGTCTTGGTCGGGTTGCTGCTCGTTGCGCTGATCGCGGCGTGCGCGCCCGCGCCTACCCCTGCCCCTACGGCTGCCCCCCCCACCAAAGCACCCGAAGCAACCAAAGCCCCTGCTCCCGCTCCTGCCGCTGGCGCACGCTTGGCGCTCGTCAAAGGTCGCGGCAAGTTGATCTGCGGCGTGAACGATGCGTTGCCTGGGTTTAGTGCGTTGGACAAAACGACCGGTCAATTTGCCGGGTTTGACGCGGATTATTGTCGCGCGGTCGCGGCTGCGGTTCTCGGCGATGCCAAAGCCGTTGAGTTTCGTCCGTTGAACACGGGGCAACGCGGTCCCGCGCTCCAGACCGGCGAGATTGACGTGTTGATTCGCAACACCACGTGGACCTCGAGTCGCGATACGACTTGGGGACTCTTTGCGCCGACGACGTTCTATGATGGTCAAGGCATTATGGTCGCCAAGAAACTGGGCGCCAAAGCGCTGAAGGACCTCAAAGGCGCGACGATCTGCGTGCAATCCGGCACGACGACCGAGTTGAACCTGACGGATCAGATGCGCGCGGCAGGCGTGGATTTCAAGCCGGTCGTCTTCGCGGATATCGATCCGACCTACTCGGCATACGAGCAGGGACGTTGCGACGCCGTCACGAGCGACAAGTCGCAGTTAGCCTCGCGCCGCGCCGTGATGAAAACGCCCGGCGATCACGAGATTATGGATGTCACGTTGTCGAAAGAGCCGTTGGGACCCGCCGTGCCGCTGGGAGATGCGCCCTGGTTCAACGTGGTCAAGTGGACCGTCTACGCGACGATTCAAGCCGAAGAATTCGGCATCACGGCAAAGAACGTGGACGAGATGACCAAGAGCACGAATCCGGACGTCAAGCGTTTGTTGGCGGACGAAGCGTTGGCGAAGGGACTGGGTTTGTCGGCGGATTGGGTCGTGAAGGTGATCAAAGCCGTCGGGAACTATGGCGAGATTTACGATCGCCATCTGGGTCCCGCCACGCCCTTGAACATCCCGCGTGGTTTGAACAAAGTGTGGACGCAAGGTGGCTTGCTGTACGCGCCACCCTATCGGTAACCCCTGCTGCTCTCTGCCCTCCCCCGTGCTCGACGGGGGAGGGTTAGAGCCAAGTTCATTTTTCTTGGGAGGCAATCCTCGTGGATCAACCACAGCGTACCTCCGTTCCGTTCTGGCGTGATGTGCGTGTCCTGATGATCTTGAGCCAGATCGTTTTTGTAATTCTGCTGGCGCTTCTGGCTGGTTTTTTCTATTCCAATCTGGCTTCGGCGATGCGCGACCGTGGCTTGGTGGCGGGCTTTGATTTCTTGCAGCGCGAATCCGGTTTCGAGATTGGGGAAGGGCTCATCCCCTACAAGCCCTCCGATCTCTACGGTCACGCGTTCGTCGTTGGCGTGTTGAATACCCTCCTGATAAGTGTCGTCGGAATTTTCTTGGCGACGATTCTCGGCGTGCTGACCGGCATCGCGCGTTTGTCGTCCAACTGGCTGATCAATCAGATCGCCGCCGCGTATATCGAAATCATCCGGAACACGCCGCTGCTGGTTCAACTCGTTTTTGTCTATTTCGGCATCTTTGTAAAACTGCCGCCCATCCGCGACACGCTGGAATGGGGCGGCGCGTTCTTTGCAAACCAGCGCGGCGTGTTCGTCCCGCGTCCGCTACCTTCACCCACGTTCGATCAATGGACGAGTTTCGTCCTGTTTGCGGTGCTGGGCGCGTTCCTCCTCTGGCTTTTTCTCTCGCGGCACGCGACGTATCGCTACACGTTTTACCCGATCACGCTCCCTGTGGCGTGGTTGATCCTCCTCCCCCTCGCGGGCTGGTTCCTGGTCGGACAGACGCCGATTGATTTTGAAATCCCCGAACGCGGTCGCTTTAATTTCACCGGTGGACTGGCGCTTTCGCCCGAGTTCAGCGCGTTGTTGACCGGATTGGTCATTTATACCGCCGCCTTTATTGCCGAAGTGGTGCGCGGCGGCTTGCAAGCGGTGCGGCGCGGGCAAATCGAAGCCGCGCGCGCGACGGGTTTGAACGAGGCGCACGTGTTGTATCTGATCGTCTTTCCGCAGGCGATGCGCGTGATCGTGCCGCCGCTGACGAGTCAGTACCTCAATCTCGCGAAAAATTCGTCGCTCGCCATCGCGATCGGTTATCCGGATCTGTTCAACGTCGGCGCGACGATTGCGAATCAGACCGGGCAACCGGTTCCAGTGATTATGCTGATTATGGCGACATATCTCGCGATGAGTCTGACCACCTCCGTGCTGATGAACATTTACAATGCGCGGATTCAAGTGCTGGAGAAATAAAGGATGAAGGATGAAAAGATTTCCCGTCCTGCATCCTGCATCCCTCATCCTTTGGAGAACTGACAATGACGGCATCGGCTGATACATTGGGTCCCCCGCCCACGTCGGTAGGGGTGATCGGATGGTTGCGGAAAAATCTATTCAGTACGTGGTACAATACCGCGCTGACGCTTGTTTCGCTCTGGTTGATTTACACGGTTGTCGGTCAGTTGCTTGTATGGACATTCACGACCGCGCGTTGGGAAGTCATCACCGCGAATCTGCGTTTGTTTATGGTCGGACCGTTTCCGCCGGAGCAAGTGTGGCGCGTGTGGATCGTGCTGTGCATCGTCTCCGTGTTGATGGGGCTGTCCGCGAGCGTGTACGGCGGAACGATGCGGACCTTCGCGGTGTGGCTCGCCGCGGCGTTTGCGACGCTGATCGTGCTCGACTTGATCGCGGAACAGGCGCGTCCATTCGCCGATTTTGCGCGGCGCGTGGCGGAAGGCGGCGCGAGTCAGTTCTGGCTCGCGCTGCCGGGTATGGTGTGGCTGTTGGTGAATCTCGCGCTGCTCGCGCTCGGCTGGAGCATCGGACGCGGGCGCGCACAATGGCGGACAGCGCTCATTCTCGCGTGGCTGGGATCGTTCTTTGTCACCGTGGCGCTGTTGCAAGGGTACGGCAAAGATACCTGGCTGCCGGAAATCGGCACGAATTTGTGGGGCGGGTTGCTGTTGACGTTTATGCTTTCGGTCGTCAGTATCGTCGTCTCGTTTCCGTTGGGCGTGTTGCTCGCGTTGGGGCGGCGGAGTAAACTGCCCGCGATCAAGATTTTTTGCATTCTCTATATCGAACTCGTGCGCGGCGTGCCGCTCGTGACGATTTTGTATATGACGCAAATTATGCTGCCGCTTTTTCTGCCCGGCGAGTTGCGGATTGACAACGTGGCGCGCGCGATGGCGGCGTTCACGCTGTTCACCGCGGCGTATATGGCGGAGAATGTGCGCGGCGGTTTGCAGGCGATTCCGACGGGGCAGATCGAGGCGGCGCACGCGGTCGGCTTGAATGACGCGCAGACGACGCTGCTGATCGTGTTGCCGCAGGCGTTGCGGATGGTGATTCCCGCCATCGTCGGTTTGTTCATCAGTCTATTCAAAGACACGACGCTTGCGACGATTGTCGCGCTGCTCGAATTGCTCGGCGTCGGGCGGAGCGTGCTGGCGCAATCGGAATTTCTGGGTCTGCAAACCGAAGTCTATGTGTTCGTCGCGGCGATCTTCTTTGTGTTCAGTTACGCGATGTCGTTTGCGAGTTATCGCGTGGAAGAAGCGCTCGGGGTCGGCAAGCGATAAAAACGGAAAGAGGGGAGAGGAAACGATGATAGACGTTGGAATGGTCAGCGGAATTCGCGATATGATCGTCGCCAAAGACGTGCACAAGTGGTTTGATCGTTTGCACGTTTTGAGGGGCGTCAGTCTCACTGTCAAATCCGGCGAGGTGGTGGTGATGTTTGGTCCGTCCGGTTCAGGCAAGTCCACCTTCATTCGGACGATCAATCGGCTGGAGGAGCATCAGCGCGGCACGATCATCGTGGATGGCATCGAATTATCGAACGATATTCGCAACATTCACGCGATTCGCCAAGAAATCGGAATGGTGTTTCAGCAGTTCAATCTCTTTCCGCATCTGACCGTGCTCCAGAACATTACCCTCGCGCCGATGTGGGTGCGGCGCTGGTCGCGCGAACAGGCGGAACAGGCGGCGATGGATTTGTTGCGGCGCGTGGGCATCCCGGAGCAAGCGCAAAAATATCCGGCGCAACTTTCCGGCGGACAACAACAACGCGTCGCGATTGCCCGCGCGCTGGCAATGCAACCCAAGATTATGCTCTTCGACGAGCCGACGAGCGCGCTGGATCCGGAGATGATCAAAGAAGTGCTGGACGTGATGACGCAGTTGGCAAAATCCGGAATGACGATGATCTGCGTGACGCACGAAATGGGGTTTGCGCGCGCGGCGGCAAACCGGATGGTGTTTATGGACGGGGGACAACTCATCGAGGAAGGCACGCCGGATCAGATTTTCCAAAATCCCCAACAGGATCGGACAAAGTTGTTCTTGTCGCAAATCTTGCATTAGGTCCATCAACGGGGCGTGGAAACAGCGTGCGCGCCGGTGAGCCGCGCGCTGTTTTTGTCGCGCGCGCGGGCTCCTCCCGCGATCACCGCGGGACAAAAGCCCGCTTGACATTCTATCATATTCGGATTATAGTATATTAAGATAATCTAGGATTTGGCGCGGTGATGCGGCTGCGCCGGTGCTCTGTGGTCTGCCGCTGGATTCGACCACTTCGCGTCTCGATATGGCGCGCAGTTTGTTTTTGCGCGCCGTCGAGATTTTTTGTTTGCCCATTCGCGCGCAGCGCGCGCTGATTGATAGATTATCCACGAAGGATGAAATCGAATGCGTATCACGTTCCAGCCATCCTGACGAGGGGATTGCTTTTCGGTACGCGGCAGAAGGGGGGAATGTCCAAAACACAAAGGCGCGTCTTTTCCATTTCGAATCAACATTGATTTCCTCAGTGAGGAGAAAAAGAGCATGAATAGCAAGACCCTCATCGTTTTAGCAGGGTTGATGATCCTGACTGCGCTGATCGTCGTGTCCTGCACCCAACCGACTCCTGAAATCAAAACAGTGAAGGAGACGGTTGTCGTAAAAGAAACGGTCGTCGTCAGGCAAACGGTGCCGCCGCCCACTGCCGCCCCGCAAGCCACCGCGGCGCCCAAGCCCTTGCCGCCGACCGCCAAGTTAGAAATCGGATCGAGCAATCTGGCTACCGGCTTGCACAATGTCGTGATCAACACGCCGGTCCAATTGCTGTCGTCGGGCTACGATCCCCGAGTGCCGGTCACCAGGACGGCTTGGACATTGACCGTGCCGCCGGGCTCGCAAGCCAAACTGAAAGATGCTGCCGCGTCCAAGACCGAGTTCACGCCCGATCTCGCCGGCACGTACAAAGTGGACCTCATCTTGCACAACGCCGCGGGGGCGAGTCCAATGGCATCGGTCAAAATCAACGCCGGCACTCTCGCCGGCGATAACGAGAAAAACTGCGCGACTTGCCACCCCGCCAAAGTAACAGGATGGGTCAAGACAAAGCACGCCAAAGCCACGCCAAGCGCCCAGTGCGAGCAATGTCACGGTCCCGCGAGCGAACACCTCAAAGGCGGACGAGTCATGGCGACCAGCGTTTTGAATGGCGCATGCGATGTCTGTCATCTGGGTACGGGCAACCGACTGATGGGCGCGCAAATCCAGAGCGCCCAAATGTTCCTTGGTTCGACCTTTGAGATGATCTTCGACTCCAAGCACTATTACGGAACCACTTTCGATGAAATCCAAGGTCCGACCCGTCAAGCGTGCGCGCGCTGTCACTCGGGTTATGGTTACGTCTCGTTCTTGGACAACCCGAAGAATATGGCGGCGTGGGACAATACCAAATCGTACATCGGCTGTGCCACTTGCCACGATCCGCACGGCGGCAATAACTTTGCGCAACTGCGGATGGTCGGCAAACCGATCGAACTCCCCTTTGAAGCGAAAGACGTCGGACTCTCCGCGACCTGCTTCGAATGTCACAACGCGCGCAACAAGCCGGCGGATGCCATCCGATCCCAATTCCCGCACTATGCCAGCAACGCCGAATTGTTGAGCGACACAGGCGGCGTGACCTACGGCGCGACAGTTCCCAACTCGCCGCACGGTATGCTCGTCGGTGCCGCGCCCGTTCCCAATCCCGCCGACAAGACCGGCAAGACGATGCTCTTCGGCGGGCAGAAACCCGGACCCTGCGTCGTCTGCCATATGTGGCCCGTCCTCAGCGATGCCAACGACCCGAACTACAAATACCGCAAAGAGACGGGCGGACACTCGTTCAACACCATCAGCAAGGACGCCAAGTTCGAATACACCGCGTCTTGCAAATCCTGCCACGGCGACATCAAAGATTTCAACCTGAAAGCCAAAGCGGACTATGACGGCAACGGCAAGGTCGAAGGCGTCAAGCAAGAAACCAAGGGCTTGTTGAACGCGGTGTGGAAAGCGCTCGAAACCAAGGGAGTCAAACAAACCGGCAACAATCCGTATTGGATCCCGCCGCGCGACGCCCAGGGCAACGTGGACGACAAACTGGACAATGCCTGGTTCAACTACCGCACCGTCTACGGCGTGATGTGGCACGCGGATGGTGACAAGATCGTTCCAGGCAACGAAGGCGCGATGCAAGCGGCGCACAACTTTAAGCGTTCTTGCGCGCTCCTGCAACTCTCGCTCAAAGACCTGGGCGCGCTGCCGACCACGGCGGCAGACTGCACCAAATAGTCGTTACGTCGTTGAATCGTTGGCGCGATGAAAAAAGACCTGTCAGGTCTCTCGATCTGACAGGTCTGATTTTTTCTATTTCGATCTGTGCCGGCGTTGTTTCGCGCGTTCCGCCGCGACTTGCGCCTTGCTCGGTCCGGTGTGCCGGTACATCAGCGCGACGCCGCAGATCACGACGAGCGCGATCCCGATCAACTGCGCCGCCGCGATCCCGCTGATCAGCCACGCGTCCGGGCGTTGAAACTCGGTGAGGAACCGACCCAGCCCGTAGAAAATACCCCACAGCAAAATCAAATCGCCCGACCTTGCTTTTTGCCAGCGCCGCGCGATCACCAAGAGCGCGATCGCCACGCCGACGCTCCACAACGACTCGTACAGAAACGTCGGATGAAAGCGCGTCGTCTCGACCGGATACTGGGTCAGATCGGAAAACATCGGCAAACGATGCAGCGCGTCAATCGGAATGCCCCAGGGCAAATCGGTGGTATAGCCGTACAATTCTTGGTTGAAAAAATTGCCCCAGCGTCCAATCGCCTGCCCGATGGCTAGTCCTGGCGCGCCCAGGTCGATCAGGCGCAACGCGCTGAGGTTGACCGTCTGCCATTCAAAGCGAAAGACGCGCGTCAAGAGGCGCGGCAACCACTCCTCGGCTTCCAAACGAATCAAGCGCGCGTACAGGAAAATTCCCAAAATGCCGCCCGCCACCGCGCCATAAATTCCCAAGCCGCCTTGGCGGAAGTTCAAAATCTCCATCGGATTCGCGAGGTAGTAATCAAAGCCAATGTTGCTCCCGCGCGGCGACGAGATGACGTGATACAAGCGCGCGCCGATCACGCCGAAGATCAGCGCGAGCAACAACGCGTTCCAGACGTGATCGGGGTCAATGCCGCGCCGCCGCGCTTCCAACGCCGCAACGTACGCGCCCACCAGCGCGCCGATGACGATCAAAATGCCGTACCAATAGATCGGATACGATCCGCCGTCGGGCAGCGGAATGCTGAATGCAATCGCAGAAGGGAAGAAATCCACCGTGACTCCTTTGTTGAAAATGTCGAGATGCATTATAACACAGGTTGGCGAAATGAAAAAATAGAGTGGGAGAGAGGGAGAGTGGGAGCGCGGGAGATTTTTTCTCCCTCTCTCCCCGTCTCCCGCTCTCCCATTCTCAATTTGTGATATAATACTATCGCACCGCCGCGTGCAACGACAGGAGGAACTATGACGCTCCAACTTGGTTTGGTCGGTCTGCCGAATGCCGGAAAATCCACGCTCTTCAACGCGCTGACGCGCGCGCACGCGCCCGTCGCGCCGTATCCCTTCACGACGATTGATCCGCACGTCGGCGTCGTCGCCGTGCCCGACCCGCGCCTCGACGCGCTGGCAAAATTGATCCACCCCGAAAAAATCACGCCGACGACGCTCCAAGTCGTTGACATCGCGGGACTCGTGAAAGACGCGCACAAGGGCGAAGGACTGGGCAATCAATTCCTGGGTCACATTCGCAACGTGGATGCGATTGCGATGGTCGCGCGCTGTTTTCATCACGACGACGTGCCGCACGTTTCGGGCACGCTCGATCCGCGCGAAGATGTCGCGATCCTCGAACTTGAACTTTCGCTCGCGGATCTGGAAACGCTCGACAAGCGGCGCACCGCCGTTCGCTCCGCGTCCAAGGTCGGCAAAAAAGAATTCGCCGCCGAGTTGGATTTGCTCGAACGCGCGCACAAGCATCTCGCCGAAGGACATCCGGCGCGCACGCTCGCGCTGAACGACGAAGAGCGCGCACACCTGAAACCGCTGCAACTGCTGACGCTGAAACCGCTCATCTACATCGCGAACGTCGGCGAAGGCGATATGCCGAGCGGCGGCGAACTCGCCGCGCGCGTTGTGGAAATCGCGAAACGCGCGCACGCCGAATCGCTCTTCGTCTGCGCGCAGTGCGAGATGGATTTGGGCGATTGGGCGGACGCGGACGCGGCGCAGTATCGCCAAGATTTGGGCGTCGCGGAAGCGAGTCTCGCGCGCGTGATTCGCGCGGCGTACAAACTGCTCGACCTGATCACGTATTTCACCGCGACGGGTGGCAAGGAGTTGCGCGCGTGGACGTTGCATCGCGGCGAAACCGCGCTCGACGCGGCGGGACAGGTGCATACGGATATGGCGCGCGGGTTCATCCGCGCCGAAGTGATCAAGTGCGAAACGCTTTTGCAAATCGGCTCGCTTGCGACTGCGCGCGAAAAAGGCGTGATGCGCGTGGAGGGGCGCGAGTACATCGTGCAGGATGGGGATTTGGCGCATTTTAGGTTTGCGGTTTAGTTGTCATCCTGAGGCTGATGTCAGGACACATTTGGCAAAGCGGCTTCCAAGTCTAGGGTGCACTGTGGGTCCAGCCACTGCCATAACCTAGAGTCGGTTTTCAATAGCAGGAGAATGGCGTTGACCAAACTCACTTCCCAA
>Ga0194119_10001937_pt1 | contig 36548 bp, 33 predicted proteins | sample TA2MahC100mmetaG_FD_148620 | JGI IMG/M metagenome (GOLD analysis project Ga0194119, IMG submission 148620) | Freshwater microbial communities from Lake Tanganyika, Tanzania - TA2015018 Mahale Deep Cast 100m | ecosystem: Environmental > Aquatic > Freshwater > Lake | place: Tanzania: Lake... | reverse complement strand
ACGATGTGGCGCCGGGCACGGGCACGGTCCGCATCGATCGTGGCTCGACGCGTGGCAACGCGGTCTCGGTGACCTTTGCTCCGGCTGTGCCCAAAATCCTGCGCATTCAGCTCCGCGCCGCCGGGATTGCGATGCCGGAGTCGCGCGACTTCTTCGGGATTGCCGTACACCAGGACGGCTCGCTTTCGTTGCCGCGTGAGTTCGGCATCCCCAACAGCCGGCCTTCGCGCCCGGGTGAGGTGATCACCATCTACGGACTCGGTTTCGGTCAGACGTCCCCGCCGGTGGTGGCCGGTCAAGCCGCTCCGTCCAGTCCGCTGGCTCGCGTGAACTCTTCCACCGGGCAAGTGCGGTTCGGAGCGCTGGCGTTGAGCTCCGGCGTGCCAAACGAGGCGCAGTACGTGGGCTTGACGCCGGGCCTGGTGGGCTTGTACCAGATCAACGTAGTGGTGCCCGAAAACAGCCCCAAGGGAGACGTGCCCATCCGTGTGCAACTCGACACCGTGGCGAGCGAGTATGCTCTAATCGCGGTGGAATGAGTTCGCGCCTTTACTACGACGACAGCTATCTGGGCCGGTTTCACGCTACGGCAGAAGCCGGCGCAGGCGATCCTACCCTGGTTTACCTGGACCGCACGGCGTTCTATCCCACGTCGGGCGGGCAGCCCCATGACCTTGGCCGCTTGGGCGAAGCGCAGGTGGTAGAGGTGAGCGAGGAAAGCGAGGATGGCCGCATCGCGCATCGTGTGGACCGCGCGGTGGAGCCCGGCTGGGTGCAATGCGAGATCGACTGGCCGCGCCGGTTCGATCACATGCGCCAGCACACCGGGCAGCATCTGCTCTCAGCCGTACTGACGGATTGCTTCGCGCTGCCGACGGTGAGCTTTCACCTGGGCGCCGAGGTTTCGACGATCGATCTCGATGTCGCGAAACTGAAGGGCGACCCGGCGCGCGTGCTGGCCGATGCCGAACGCGCGGCGAATGACGTGATCGCGGGCAACCACCCGGTGCGCGTGTCGTATCACGAAGGGCGCGAGGGCCTGCGGCTGCGCAAGCCGTCGGACCGCGATGGCGTGCTGCGCGTGGTGACGATCGAGGACGTGGATCAAAGTGCTTGCGGCGGCACGCACGTGGCGTCGACGGGTGAGGTCGGCGCGGTGCTGCTGCGCAAAACCGACAAGACCCGCGGCAATTTGCGCGTCGAGTTTCTGTGCGGCGAGCGCGCGGTGAGGCAGGCGCGGGCAGACTATGATGCGCTCACCGCCGTGGCGCGCCACTTCTCGTCGCCGCTTGAGCAGACGCCGGCACTCGTGGCGAGTCTCGGTGAACGGCTGGCGGAGGCCGAGCGGATGAATCGGAAGTTGACGCTCGAACTCGCCGTGATTCGCGGGCGCGAGTTGCACGCGGCCACTGCGCCGAACGCGCGCGGCGTGCGCGTGGTGATTCGGGAGACCGCCGCTGCGCCGGGTGACGATGTGCGTGCCGAGGCGCAGGCGTTTGTGGGCGCCGGGGGCGCGGCGGTGTTCCTGGCGGCGTGCGCGGGCGAGCCTTCCGCGGTGTTGCTGGCGACGTCACCCGATGCGCCGCTGCAAGCAGGGCCCGCGTTAAGAGTGGCACTGCAAGCTGGGGGTGGACGTGGCGGCGGGAATGCCGCGCTGGCGCAAGGCAGCGTGCCGAATGCTGAGGCGCTCGTGCGTTTGCGGCAGAGCCTTGAAAAGCAGTGGGCCGGTGAGTAGCAGCGGCGCTACGCTCGTCACTGAGTCATCACTGTGCGATATTCAGGTCTGATGCGTCTTTGCCGTCTTGCCTTTTTTCTCGCCGTCTCCGCGGCCTTCTCGTTTGCCCAGCCCAGCGCCGGTTTCCGCCCGCTGTTCAACGGCCGGAATCTCGATGACTTCATCGTTGACACGCCCGGTCTCTGGAAGGTGGAACCGGGCGGCGAAATCGTCGGGCGCTCACTGGGGCTTTCCTACAACGACTTTCTGCGCACCCGCAAATCGTACTCGCACTTCATTCTAAAGCTGAAGTTCAAGATGACGGACTCAACCGGCAAAGCCAACTCCGGCATCCAGTTCCGCAGCAAGCCCATGGAGGGTTCGCATGAAGTGATCGGCTATCAGGCGGACCTGGGACAGAACTACTGGGGCTGCCTTTATGACGAGTCGCGCCGCAAGAAGGTGTTGGTGCAGGCCACGCCAGAGTCGCTTGCCGGGCTGGACAAGGCCGCGTGGAACGAGTACATCGTGCAGGCCGATGGGCCGCGCATCCAGCTGACGTTGAACGGGCGCGTCACGGTGGACCACACCGAGTCCGAACCCGGCATCGAGCAGTCCGGCTTCGTCGCTCTGCAACTGCACTGTGGCCCGGCGTTTGAAATGCGCTTCAAGGATCTGCAGATTCGCGAACTGCCGGATCCGCGCGCGTGGGTGGAAAAGAGCAATCGGAACGCCAAGGTGCTGCTGGATGTGATGGCGCGGTTTTCACCCGAAGGCGCGGGCTTCACCGGCATCGATGGTCTGGACGAGCAGATCAGCGAGATCTCGAAGGCGCAGCGCGACAAAGCTCTGGCGGCCAGCCGCGCGGCGATTGTGGAACTGGAACGCCGCCGCAAAGCCGAGCGCGACCCGCGCGTTGTGCAGGATCTCGACATCATGATTGCCGACGCGCGCCGCAACCTGCGCGACTCCGAACTCGACGACAAACTGCGGATGAACTACTACTTCGTCTCGCGCTATGTTTTCGGCGGACTGCGCGCGCTGCTGGACGATCAGGTGGCGCCCGAACGGCGTCGCGCCGCGCTGGTGCGCTTGAAGCGTTATGCGGGCATGGAGACGGGATGCCGTCCGCTTGCTACTGTCGCCGAAGAGCGCGTGCGCGAGAGCCGCGGCAAGCCGGCGTTGCTTGCGCCATTCAAGACCGAAGTGGAGCAGAACCTCGCGCAATCGAAGTTCTTCCTCGACGGGCTGGGTCAGCTTTTTGACAATTACAAAACCGAATGCTACGAGGATGCACTCTCCTCGCTCCGCGGCCAAGTGGAGCGCTACGACGGCTTTATCAAGACCGAAGTGCTCCCGCGCGCCACCAGCGATTTCCGCCTGCCGCCCGCGCTTTACGCCGCGGCACTGGAAGGCTATGGCGTGGACATCCCGCCCGCGGAACTGGTGGCGATGGCACGTGCGTCGTTCATCGAAATCCAGGGTGAGATGCAGAAGGTGGCTGCGCAACTGGCGCGCCAGCGCGGCTGAAGCTTCACCGATTATCGTCAGGTGCTGCGCGAGCTGAAGAAAGAGCAGATCACGGGCGAAGCGATTCTGCCGCACTACCGCGCGAGGCTTGCCGAACTCGAAGCGATTGTGCGGCGCGAGAAACTCGTGTCGCTCCCGACGCGGGAAGCGCGCATCCGCATTTCGTCGTCGGCGGAATCGGCCGCCTCGCCCGCGCCCAACATGCGCCCGCCGCGGCTGATCGGCAACAAGGGCGAGATGGGTGAGTTCGTGCTGCCGCTGAACATTCCGGATCAAACGGGAAAGTCGCTGGAGTATGACGACTTCACGTACTCGGCGGCGTCATGGTCGCTGGCTGCGCACGAGTTGCGCCCCGGGCACGAGATGCAATTCGCCAAGATGGTGGAGCGCGGCGTGTCGAACGCGCGCGCGATCTTTGCGTTCAACTCGACGAACGTCGAGGGCTGGGGCGTGTACTCGGAGTACATCATGCTGCCTCATATGACGCTCGAAGGGCAGCTCGCTTCGCTCGACTTTCGCCTGCTACGTGCGGCCCGCGCGTTTCTCGATCCAGAACTGCAGATGGGCAAGGTGACGGTGGACGAAGCCAAGCGCGTGCTGATGGAAGATGTGGTGTAGTCCGCCGCGATGGCCAAGCAGGAGACGGACCGCTACACGTTCCGTTCGCCCGGCCAAGCCACGTCGTACTTCTACGGTTACGTGAAGCTGGTGGCGCTGCGCAAGGAAGTGGAAGCGAAGCTGGGCGCGTGCTTCCAGCCGCAGGCGTTCCACGATTTCATTCTCGATCAGGGCCTGTTGCCGCCCGCCCTGCTGCGCCGCGCGGTGCTGGAACATTTCCGTTAACGCGGCGGGAACATTTGGCAGCCCGCTTGCGTAGATGCTGGCAGGAGGTCAAAAGAAATGTACTGTACCAACTGAGGCAAGGAACTCACGAACGATTCGCGCTTCTGCTGCCAGTGCGGCCAAGGCACGGCGTTCAACGTGCCGCCCCCGGTCGGCGGCGGCTACTACGCCCCGCGCCGTTTGTTCCGGCTCACCTACGACAAGTCGATCGGCGGCGTGTGCGCGGGATTTGCCAAGTATCTTGACCTCGACGTAACCCTGGTGCGCGTGGTGGTGCTGGCGGTGACGGTGTTCACCGGCTGCCTGCCCGGCCTGCTGGCGTACCTGGCCGCGATGATCGTGATGCCAAAGGATGACGGCATGCGGCGTCAGGCGCCGGACCCGGCGATGCCACCGATGGCCGCGGGGTAAGTGGTCGCGCGACCTCGGCACGATAGGGCGTCAGCCGTTGTGGAGTGCGCTGTGGATAGAACTCGACAATAGAAACCGTGCAGGTCGTACTTAACCCGAAACTTCTGAAGGCCGCCGATATCGCCGCGAAGCGTCAAAAAGTCAATCGTTCGCAACTGATTCGCGACGCACTTCGTCGTCACTTGGACCACCTCCGCCTCGCTGCGCTCGAAGAGCGAGACCGGCGTAGTTACCAAGTCAAACCGCAACGCGCGGAAGAGTATGGCCCATGGGAGGAGGCGGCGGCTTGGCCGACAGCTCACTCGGCAATCTGTCAACCGCCACGGTGGCGCCGATCACGTCCACCATCCGCGACGTGCCCTCAGAGGTGATCCTCGATGTGGAGGACGGCATGAAAGCGGCTTGCGCGGTAACCTTCATCATGCCGTAGCTGTGTGTGCTGCGCTGCGGTTCTCGCTCGGCTGCTAACGCCGGCTCAAACGGAAGCCGCCGAGCACTAGCGCGCCGAGAATTCCGTAGTTCACGATCATATTCCCAACGCGCAGTTTGTTGAGGAAAATCACGTCGGCCACCAGCGCCACAGCAATCGCCATCGCCGCTCAGCCGAGTGCTCCGCCCAGCGTCCAGGTGATCACCGAGAAGCGGCTCGCCCCGCCATCGCTTTTGCGCAGGAACGCCGCGGGCACCCAAAGTAGCGCCGCGCCGATCAACCCACCGATGATCGCGCTGGCAAGGTCTTTGCCCATGATGAAGCCCACCACGGCGAAGATCATGCCGGACACCAACGCCCACCCGGCCAGGCTGCCAATGCCGATAGGCCCCTGAGACTTGCCGCCCATAGGCGCGTTCATGCGCTCACGGACCAGGCGTTCTTCGTAGCCCTGCTGCATCGCTTCGACGATGTTGCGCGGTGGATCGGTAAACATCGAGTGAGTTCCTCCTCGGCCCAGGCTTTTTAGAAGATCACCTTCAAGCCTAGTTGATTGATCCTAGCATCGCGCGCTGAACTGATCACGCCAAACGCTGCACTAGCGTTGCGCCCGTCGGGCCCCGGCGAGAAGGTGTCGTTCACCAGCCCGTCGTTCACGTGGTTCGCCACGTTGAAGCTCTCGGCGCGGAACTGCACGCGCACGCGTTCGGTGATCTGCGTGTCTTTGATCAGCGACAGGTCGAAGTTCGTCGTGCCGGGGTGGCGCACGTCGGGCATCGTGCGTCCGATGTTGCCGAAGGTGAAGTTGGGCGGATTCACAAACTGCGAGGTGTCGAACCAGCGCAGGCGTGTGCGTTGATCGCCGGGAAGCTGGGCGCTCACGCCCGTCGAGTTCGGCCGCGACGCCTGGAAGTTGTTGGCGCCGGTGACGGTGAGCGGAATGCCCGTCTGGTTCACGTTGATCAGATTCACCTGCCAGCCGCCGATCAGCTTTTTCAGCACGGCGCTCGCGGGCTGAATCGCCTTGCCAGGGCCGAACGGCAATTCGTACAAGAGGCTGGTCACCAGGCGCTGCGACACGTCGGCCGGATCCACTGCCTTCGATGGCTGGCGATTGTAGAGGCCGTCCTGGTAGCCGTTTTCGTTGGTCTGTTCGACGGGCCCAAAGTCCACCGGCACTAGCGCCGAGTCGCTCATCTTCTTGCCGGCGGTGTAGGCGAAGTTCACCAGCAGGCCATTCTTCATGCGCTTGGTGACGGTGGCCTGGAACTGGTGCGACACGTAGTTGCCCATGCGCGGATTGCGCACGTTCACGGCGTTATACCAGGGGAACGGCATCAGCGTGCGCTCGCGCGTGACGGTGGCCGCGCCGAGCCCGCCGGGGATGCGGCCCGCGAAGGGATTGGGCACGGCGGTGTTCAGATTCAGCCCCAGTTCCAGGCGCGTCTCCGGCCGTACCTGGTTCAGGTTGTAGCCGCCGGCGGCGAAGTGGTTGCCTTTGTTGGCGGAGTAGGTCGCATCGAACATCCAGCTTCCAATCTGGTGCTGAAGCGAAGCGTTCCACTGCTGCGACATCGGCGTGGTTTTGTCGGACTCATTGAAGTTGGCCGACTGGCCAAGCAGCGCACCCGGACCGGCCGACGCGCCCGACGAATCGATGGGCCGCGTGGGGAAGCCGTCCTTGAACAGGAACGCGCGCAGGTTCGGCCCCTGCGCCAGATACTGCGTGTTGGTGGTGGAGAACAGGTTGGTGTCGCCGAGGAAAGTGCGGAAGAAGATCGACGGATAGAAGATGCCGTAGCCGCCGCGGAACACCGTCTTGCCGCTGCCGAACAGATCGTAGGCAAAGCCGAAGCGCGGGCCGGCGTCGTTCCAGTCTTCATTGTGGAAAGCGCGCGGCTGGCCGCCCACGCCCGCAAACACAATGGTGCCGCGGAACGGCGTGCCGGGAATGGTGGCGTTGGGATCGAGGTTGATGTGGCCGTTGTTGCGTTCGTACGGCTTCTGCTGCCAGTCCCAGCGCAGGCCGAGATTGAACGTCAGGCGGCGCGAGACTTTCCAGTCGTCCTGTACGAAGGTGCTGATGGCCACGCCCTGGAACGAATTGCCGAGAATGCGGTCGATGCCGGCGCTCGAAACTTCACCGAGCAGGAACTGCGCCATGTTGTTGCCCGTGCCCGCCGGCGATTGTGGATTCGCGGTAAGACCGCCGAAAGCGAAACTGCCAGACAGCGCCGCGCCTTGCCGGTTGCCGCCGTAGAGAATGCGATGGTTGTAGCCCATCTTCAGCGTGTGGTTGCCGGCGATCTTGGTGAGCATGTTCTGGATGTCCCAGTTAAGCGACCCGCGTGCGCCGAAGGCTCCACCGCCGATGGTGCCGTAGCCGAAGTCGATTTGCGGAAACTGGTCGCGCGGCACAATCGCCGGTAGACCGAGTTTGGTGGGCCAGTCCTTCGCCGCGTTGACCGTCTCGAACGTGAAGAATTGGCGCATGAGGCCGACACGCAGGTTGTTGATCAGCGTGGGCCCGAAGGTGTGCGTGTCGGAAACCACGGCGTTGCGGTTTAGCTGCGTGTCCTCGCGTGCCTGGCCCACGGTGGGGTCGGTGAAGAACGTGTTGCCGAGCGTGTAGTGGCGGGCCGATGTGTAGCGGACAAAGATCGAGTTCTTTTCGTTGAAGCGGTGGTCGCCGCGCAGGCTGTACTGAGTCCAGTTGGTCTTGTTCTTGGCCTGATCTTCGAAGTTCTGCAGAAACGTGAGTTGATTGGTGGGGGTGCGGTTGGGCGCGGGCCAGAAGTCGACGATCTTGCGCGTGATCGGATCGAAACGGCTCTGCGGAACGAGGTTGCCGGGGAACAGATCGCGGATCTGGCCCGCGCCGCCGGGATTGGCGCGGGTTGTGGCGGGATCGTAGAGCGGCATCGGCGTGCCCGTGGCGGTGAACAGACGGGTGAAGTTGCCCTGCCGGAACTCGTCGATCGGGACCGAGGCCAGGCGCGGCGTGGCCACGCGCAGCTTGTAGTCTTCGAAGTTGAAGAACCCGAAAGTGCGGTTCTTGATCGCCGGTCCGCCGAGCGACGCTCCGTACTGGTTGTAGCGCAGCGGCAGCCGGCGCACGGCGAATGTGTTGCGCGCGTCGAGTTTGTCGTTGCGCAGAAACTCATACACGGTACCGTGATACTGATTGGTGCCGGACTTGGTGACGAGGTTCACTGTGCCGCCGGCGGTAAATCCAAACTCGGCCGACATCGCCCCGCTCTGCACCTTGAACTCTTCCACCGCGTCCACCGCCGGCGGCACGCCGATCTCGCCGACGTAGCTCAGCACATTGTTATTGCCGTCGAGCGTCTGGCCGTTCATCGAGTTCGGCGAACCGTTGATCGATAGCGACGAAATCTGAATGCCGCGGTCGCCGAAGCCCGAGTTAGTGGGGCCCGCGTTCGAGATCACGCCGGGATTGAGCAGCGTCAGCGCCATCGCGTTGCGGCCGTTCAGCGGCAGGTCCGTCACGCGGCGGTTCTCGATCACCGCGCCGATGGTGGCGCTGCCCGTATCCACAAGTGGCGCCTCGCCGGTGACTTCAATCGACTCGGTGACTTGCCCCACCTCAAGCCGCACATTCACCTGCGCGTTCTGGTTCACCTGCAGCGTGATGCCCGTGCGCGTGATGCGCTTGAAGCCCTGCAATCGCGCCGAGACCTCGTACTCGCCCACCGGCAAGCCCGGCGCGATATAGTAGCCACTTTCGTTCGACTGCGCACGAATCATGGCGTTGGTGCCGATATTCTTGATCTCGATTTGCGCGCCGGCCACGGCGGCGTCCTGGGGGTCCGTCACCGTGCCCGAGATCGCGCCGGTTTGGACTTGGGCGGAGAGCGAGAAGACGGCGAGAGCCGCGCATAAAAGCTTTTTCACTTGGTTTTCTCCCATTATGCCACAGTGGCGTGACCGTTTCGAAATAAAATATTTCATAGTTTTGGTGCGATATCCCTGCTTCCGTGTATCCTGAGTAGAACGTGCCAGCCACCGAGCTCACCCGCCTGCAGCGTCCGCGCGCCACCGATGAGGTCTACGAAGCCTTGCGCCAAAGTATCCTCGGTTCGGTGTTCAAGCCCGGACAGCGCTTGCAGGTGGAAGAAATCTCGTTGCAGTTAGGCGTCAGCCTCACCCCGGTGCGCCAGGCGATTCAGCAACTGGCGGCCGAGGGTTTGATTGAAGTGCGCCCGCGGAGCGGCACCTTTGTGGCGCAGCTCAATGCGCGCGATGTGGAGGAAGCCTCCGACATTCGCTGCGCGCTCGAGTGTCTGGCCGCCGAGTCGGCGGTGCAGCGGATCACCGATGCCGAACTCAGGGAGTTTCGCCGGCTGCTGGAACGTCTGGGCCGCGTCCTACGCTATGAGCGCGAGCGCAAGCAGCACGAAGAAGACAACCGGCAATTTCATCGGCTGTTGATCGAGTGCTCCGGCAACCGCCGGTTGGCGGAAATGTATGAGAGCCTGAACGCGCACCTGCAGATCGCCCGCATCCACTCGCGCAAGACCGGCTGGGCCGCGCGCCTGCCGGTGGAACACGCCGAACACGAAAAGATCGTCGCCGCGCTCGCCGAGCGCAACTTGTATCGTGTGCAACAGGCGCTGCGCGTACACATCCTCCGCGCCCGCCAGAGCCTGGCCGCCGGACTCGACTCCTGAGCGTTAAAGGACCCCATGCTTAAGGGTGTTTTCCCCATCGTCGTGACGTCGTTTCACGACGACGGCTCGATTGACTTCGCCTCGCTCGACCGTCTGGTCGACCATCTCCTCTCCCAAGGCGCGCACGGCCTTGGCCTGTTCGGCAACGCCAGCGAAGGCTACACGCTGCTCGGCTCCGAGCGCGCGGCCATGCTTGAACGCATCGCCAAGCGCGTGAACGGCCGGGTGCCGCTGGTGGTGAGTTCCGGCCACACCGGCACCGAAGGCGCGGTGGAGCTGAGCAAACAGGCGCGCGATCTCGGCGCAGCGGCGCTGATGGTGTTGCCGCCTTACTTCCTCAAGCCCGACGCCGACGGCATTATGCAATACTTCGACGCGATCTCGCGCGAAGTGAAAACGCCCATCATGGTGCAGGACGCGCCGCTGATGACGCAGGTGCCGATGCCCGTCGCGCTGCTGGCGCGCATGGCGTGCGAAATCGAATTCATCACCAGCGTGAAGGTGTAAGCGCCGCCCACTGCGCCCAAAGTGGCCGCGCTTGCCGCGCAGGCCGTCGGCAAACTCGCGCTCTTCGGCGGCTAGAATGGCCAGTTTCTCATTGAGGAAATGCAGCGCGGCGCGGTGGGCACCATGCCGTCAAGCGACATGACGTGGGTCTATGTCGAGGTGATGCGGCTCGTTGAGCAAGGCCAGACCAGCGAGGCGTGGCGGCTGTTCTCCATCGCCTTGCCGCTGATCCGCTATGAGCTGCAACCGGGCCTCGGAGTGTCGGCCGTCAAGATCAATCTCGTCGCCGAGGGCGTCCTTGCCTCGGCCCGCGTGCGGCAGCCCACTTCGACGGTGGATGCCGCCGGACACGACGAGCTGAAAGTGCTCCGCGAACTGGTAGCCGCCGAAAAGCGCGCATGAAAATCACACGCATCGTTGGCTCGCCGGTCTGCTTGCCGCCCGACATGAAGGCGGCCCGCGGCATGGCCGGTTCGCCCACGCAGGCCGGCGCGGCGGCGGGCGTCTATCACTGGTCCGCCGTGTTCCCGTGCCTCTACTCGCCCAACTTCGAGACCGCGCTCGTGCGCATTGAAACCGACGCAGGCCTCACCGGTTGGGGCGAAGCACAGGCGCCGCTCGCGCCGCAAGTAGCCTGCACCATCATCGACCGCCTGCTCGGTCCTGCACTTACGGGCGAAGACTTCAGTGACCCCACGCCCGCGCTCATCGCCGCGCTGTGGGACCGCATGTACTCGGCCATGGGTGTGCGGGGGCAAACCGGCGGCTTCATGCTCGATGCGATCTCCGCGATCGACATCGCGCTGTGGGACATTGCCGGGCAAGCCGCGGGGTTCCCCGTCGCGCGGCTCATTCACGCTGCTCCGAAACCAGAAATTCCCGCCTACCTCAGCGGCATGCCGCCTGGTCAGACGGACGCGCAGGGCTTCGACACGGTGAAGACGTTCTTCGATACACCCGAGCCCGCCGCTTTCCTCGAGCACGTCGACGCAGTGCAGGCTGCGGGCGCCAAGGTGGCGGTGGACGCTCTGTGGCGTCACACGCCTGATTCGGCCGCCGCGTTCGGCCGCGAACTCGACGCGCGCGGTGCGCTCTGGTTCGAAGCGCCGCTCGCGCCCGAAGACGCCGTGGCCCACGGCGCGCTCGCTCGCGCGGTCCGCACGCCCATCGCCATCGGCGAAAGCTACCGCACGCGCTTTGAGATGACGCCGTTCTTCCGCGAAGGCGCAGTGGGCGTGTTTCAGCCGGACCTCGGCCGCACGGGCATCACCGAAGGACTGCGTCTCGCCGCGCTCGCCGCGCAGTACAATGCGCCGGTAGTCCCGCACATCTCCATCGCCTTCGGTCCGCAGGTGGCCGCCGCGCTGCACTTTGCCGCCGCGGTCGACAGCTGCCGCCTCGCCGAGTACAATCCCCAGGTGCTCACTGCCGCCAACCGCTTCCTGCGTGAGCCGATCGCTTTGCACGGTACGAGCTACGTGGTCCCGTCCGGCGCGGGCCTCGGCATCGCACTCACGGAGACGCCGTAAATGTCGCGCTGGCGCTGGGGCATTGCCGCACTGCTGTTTCTTGCGACGGTGATCAACTACACCGATCGCCAGACCCTCAGCGTCGTCGCGCCCGTCCTCACCAAGGAACTCGGCATCAGCAACACGGAGTACGCCGACATCCTCACCGCGTTCCTGTTTCCCTACACGTTCATGTACATCGTCTCGGGCTGGCTGTGTGACCGCTGGGGCACGCGCAAAGCGCTGGCGGTCTTCATGGCGTGGTGGTCCGCGGCGAATGCGCTGCACGCCTTTGCGCGCACGGCGTTCGGCCTCAGTACGTTCCGGTTTCTGCTCGGGGCAGGGGAGTCTGGAAACTTCATGGCCGCCGAGAAAGCCATCTCCGAGTGGTTCCCCGCGAAGGAGCGCGGTTTTGCGAACGGCCTTGTCAACGCTGCCGCGGCCACCGGCGCTATCATCTCTCCGCCGCTGATCGCCTGGATCACGCTGCGCTATGGCCGGCGCTTTGCGTTCTTGATCACCGGGGCGCTGGGCTTTGTGTGGCTTGCCGCGTGGCTGGTGATGTACCACCTGCCCGGACAGCACCCGCACATCTCCGCCGCAGAGCGCGACTACATCACCGCGGGCCGCTTCCACAAAGCCTCCGCCGAACGCGTCTCCTACTCGACGCTATTCCGGATGCCCGAGGTCTGGGGCCTGCTCGTTTCGCGTATCTTCGCCGACCCGGTCTGGTGGTTCTACCTCTTCTGGCTCCCAAAATATCTCAGCGACGTGCGCCACTTCTCGCTCGTCGAGATCGGGCTGTTCGCCTGGATGCCGTACCTCGCCGCGGACCTCGGCTCACTGTTCGGCGGCTGGCTTTCGGGCTACTTCGTCGCGGCTGGGCATTCGCCGGTGTCAGCCCGCTGTCGCGCGATGATTCCGATGGCGCTCGCGATGCCCATCGGCATCGTCGTCAACTACCTGCCCGCGGGGCAGGCCATGGCCTGTATCTGCGTCGTGGCCTTTGCGCACATGGCGTGGAAGACAAACCTGATGACGATGACCAATGACATCTTTCCCACGCAGATCGTCGGCTCGGCGGCGGGAGTCGTTGGGCTTGGCAGCGGACTCGCCGGCCTCATCTTCATGCCGTTCGTCGGTCGCGTGGTGGATGCGTTCGGCTACGGCGGCGTCTTCTGGGTGATGGGCGTGCTCCACCCCGTCGCCATGACGATCGTGCTGGTGCTGGTGCGGCGCGGGCAGCCGAAGCAAGCCTGAGATAACCTGGAGCCCATGTCTTTCCGGGCCTTGCCGCTCTTCCTTCTTTCCTCACTGCTAGCCGCCGCCGCGCCGCTCCCCAAAGCCGCGCCCGATCAAGTGGGCGTTTCTTCGGAACGCCTAAGGCGCGTCCGCGCACTCTTGCAGCGCTATGTCGATCGCGGTGAAATCGCCGGCGCCGTCAGCATGGTGGCGCGCCATGGCAAGGTGGTGCACTTTGAAGCGCAGGGCGTCTCCGACCTTGAGACCAAAGCGCCGCTCCGCACCGACGCGATCTTCCGTCTCGCCTCGATGACGAAGCCCGTCACCAGCCTCGCCGTGATGATGCTGCATGAGGAGGGCCGCTTCCTGCTGGATGACCCGATCGCGAAGTTCCTGCCCGAGTTCAAAGACATGAAGGTGGCCGTAGCCAACGCACCCAACGAGCGCGCCGCTGGCGGCTTCCGGCTGGAGCCCGCCGCGCGCCCCATCACGATTCGCCATCTGCTTTCGCACACAGCCGGCATCGCCAGCGGCACCGCCGGTCCCGCCGTGGATCTGCTGAAGCAGCTCAACGCCACGCGCAAACCCGAGGACCCGTTGGCCGGCTACATCAAGCGCCTTGCCGCGCTGCCGCTGAACTTTCATCCCGGCGGCCATTGGGAGTACGGGCTTGCTACTGACGTGCTGGGCCGCTTCGTGGAAGTGGTCTCCGGCCAGAGTCTCGACGAGTTCTTCCGCCGCCGCATTTTCGAACCGCTCGCGATGCGCGACATGCACTTCTATCTGCCCGACGACCGGCTGCCGCGCCTCGTCACCGCCTACAAGCCCAAAGACGGTGGTGGCGCAGTCCTCGAAAAACTTACCGCGCCCGGACCCGCATCCCGCACCGGCCGCTTCTTCTCGGGCGGCGGCGGCCTTGCGGGTACGGCCGAAGACTACATGCGCTTTTGCCAGATGCTGATCGGCGGCGGCGAACTCGACGGCACGCGTCTGGTGAGCCGCAAAACCATCGAAGCGATGACCGCCAATCAGATCGGTCCGCTCACGTTGTGGCAGGATACGTACCGCAACTACGGCTTTGGCCTCGGCTTCCGCGTGCGCCGCGAAATCGGCCAGTCCGCCACGCTGGGTTCAGTAGGCGAATATGGCTGGGGCGGTGCGTACGGCACGTACTTCTGGGTGGACCCCGCGGAAAAAATGGTAGGGATTCTGATGATTCAACTCATGCCCTATGCGCACCTGAACCTGCGGCCTGAGTTTCAGAACGCCGTGACGCAGGCAATCGTTGACTAGCTGGCACGCCGGTATCCGGAGCACGTCTTCGGCCCGTGAGTATGCTGATAGAGCGCGACGCCGCTAATTAGAAGTACATCACGTCCTGCTGGGTCCGGCCCGAGGCGCTCAGCGAACAACGCCCGCATTCCACCCGGTACTGCGGCCAGGCCTTCTTCACGATCGGCGACACCACGTACTGGTCGTCCGGCAGATTCTCCATGGCCACCGACATGCGCGGATGGAACTTCGCCAGCGTTGCCTGCGCGCCTTCCATCGCCTTGTGCTCGGCGCCTTCCACGTCCATCTTGATAAACTCCACGCGCTCCAGTTTCAGTTCCGCCATGATGTTGTCAATGGCCTGCACCGGCACGCGCACTTTATTGGGCTTGCGACCTTCTTCCGGACGCTCCTCGAGAATCGCCGAGTCCAGCGCGGAGTTGTCGTAGTCGTAGAACTTCAACTCCTCCTCGCGATGCCACACGCCTTTGGGATACACAATCACGCGGCCTTCTTCAATCTGTTTGGCGAAGGTGCGGCGCAGCGCCTCTACGTTCCGCTCGCTCGGCTCAATCGCCACCACCAGCTTGGCGCCGGCCTGCAACGCCTCATGCGTAAACGTCCCGATATTGGCGCCGCGATCCAGCACCACATCGCCTTGCCGCACGCGCCGCTCGCCGTCGCCATACACGCGCGTGGCTTGTTCAGACAGCAGAAACGGCACGCTCGTTTCCGGCGGCGCCCAGAAGACCCCGTCCGGCGTCTGCCACTTCCACAATCCGCCGTTCGGTTCCTGGGCCAGAATCGCGCTGCGCGGCCCGATGGCGAGCGACGTGCGATTGAGTTCGTCAATCACCTGCTTGACCTTGAGGCTCTGTGGCAGCGGGCGCTCGCCGTCGCTGCCCGCCGTGTACGCCACCAGGAATATCGGCTCCGGGTAAATCCACAACGAGCCGATAAACAGTAGCGGGACCGTCATGAAGGCGATTTCCTTCTTGCTGAAACGTGGCTTGCGCGGCTTACTGGGCAGGGCGGTGGCGGTGCTCACGTTTATCTATCGGGTCAACCTGCGCGGCAACGCCGTTGTGAAAACGCCTTAGAGAGGGGCCGGAACCAACGTAGTTATTTCAGAATCTGCGTCACAGTGGCCACCGTGATCGGATGATACCCGGGCCGGGCCTTGGCGAAGATCGTTTCAGCGCGCACCCGGCCCGCGGGCGTCCTCACGAGTTCTTCGTAAATGGGCCGTACAAACTTGCGCCGGCCCACTCCAATGAGGAACGCCTCCAGGCGCGCCGCCGCCGGCTCATATCGATTGCGCGCGGCCATCAGCAGCCACTGTCCGGCGATCTCGGAGTTCTTTGACTTGGTGAAGCTGAACGCGCGGTCCAGGCCGGCCATCTTCGCCGCACCTAGATCTGCGGGAAACGCGCGCAGGAAGTGCAGCCAGTGGTGCGTGGTCCAGGTCTTGGTGATGGTGGCCGGCGGCACGGCGGGCCATGCGTGGACGGCTTCGTCCACGCGCGTGAACTCGTCTGAAACGGGCTTGGGCGCCGACGCCGGAATGCCGGGTTGGTGGAGCCACTCCTCAACTGGTACCTTCGCTGCCGCGGCCGGGTCTTTCTTCAGCAGGTTCTGTTGAAGAAACGCGAGGAAGTCCTGCGTGGTGATGCCCTGAAAGGCGAACGTTGAAAAGTAGGCGAGCAGGAACTGATCGAAGCGTTCGCGCCCGAAAGCCTCCTCCAGCGTCAGCAAAAACAGCGCGCCTTTTTCGTACGCAATCGCCGTCACGCCGTCGTCCGGGTCGCGGCCCTTGAGATCGATGTACAGGAGTTGGTCCGCCGCTGGGAGCTTGGCGATTTCCGCTTCGAGCTCCTGCCGCCCCAGTACGGCCTCCATCTTCGCGCGCGCCTCGCCGTACACCTGCTCTTGAATGCGCCGTTCCACGTACACCGTGAAGCCTTCGTTGAGCCAGAAGTCGCGCCACGTGGCGTTGGTGACGAGGTTCCCGGACCATGAGTGCGCCAGTTCATGCGCCACCAGCGACACCAGGCTCTTGTCGCCCGCAATGATCGTAGGCGTGGCAAACGTCAGCAGCGGATTCTCCATGCCGCCGAACGGAAAGCTGGGCGGCAGCACCAGCAGTTCATACTTCAACCACGCGTACGGCCCGTACAACTTCTCGGCCGCCTGAATCATCCGCTCGGTATCTTCAAACTCGCGCGCGGCGGCTTCCACTTCGCTCGGCTCGGCCCACACCCCGGTACGATGCCCCAATTGCCGGTAGCCGAGATCGCCCACGGCGAGCGCAATCAGGTACGACGGAATCCGGTGCGGCATCCGGAACGTGTATTCGCCGTTCGGCTCTTCCTTGGGATTGGCGAGGCGGAAATCGTGGCGCGACGCCATCAGCGCAATCAGATCTTTCGGAGTGCGGATGCGCGCGCGGAAGGTAGTGCGCACGGCCGGCGAATCCTGGAGCGGAATCCAACTGCGCGCGTGAATCGCCTGCGACTGTGTGAACAGATACGGGCGCTTCTTCCCTGCCGTTTGCGAAGGTTCGAGCCACTGCAGCGCGCTCGCCGCGGGCGACGTCGAGTAGTGCACCCGCACGCGGTCCACGCCTTCGCCGAGCGGCACCGTGAGCGGCGCGCCGAGAATCGGATCGGCCTTGCCCAGCGTGTAATTGGCCACCTTCAACTTGCCTTTCGGCCCCGCGGCGGTTTCCACGCGATCGATCGTCAGGTCGCGCGTGTCGGCCACCAGCGGCGCGGCGGCATCGCGCCGCAGCACGCTGAGTTCGGCCCAGCCGTGCAGGACCTTGCGGTCGAAATCCACCGTCAGATCCATCTCAATGTGGCGCGTCGAAACGAGGTGGGGCTGCGCGTAGCTATGCACATCCACGCGATGCGCGGGCGGCGCGGGCACAGGTTGATTCACGGAACACGACTCCACGGACAAGAAGGCAACGGCTGCAAGAATCGGTGTGCGGCGGCTCACCACAGCAACTTTAGCGCGAGTTGGCCCGAGCGTGGACCGCCAATCGAATACAGCGGATTCTGCCCGCCGTTCAAACCGCCCTGCCCGAGGCCGCGCCCGTACATCTGCGTGGACAACCCGAATAGCCGGTTGGCCAGGTTCCCGTCGGGCGCGCCGAAGCTGGGATGGTTCAGCACGTTGAAGAACTCAATACGCGCCTGGAGCTTCAACCGCTCGCCCAGGGCAAACTGCCGGCGCAACGCCATGTCCACTTGTTCAAGCGGAAAGCCGCGCAGCACGTTTCGGCCGAGGTTGCCGTTGGTTTGCTGCGTCTGTGCGCCGGTAAAGGCGGCCGGGTTGAAGCGGCGTCCCCCGGCCAGGCCATCGCTTTCGATATAGAGCGGCTGACCCGGCACGGTGTTGGGCCGCAAATCGAAGCTGCCGACCGCCGTCGCCACGCGCGTGAATACGTCGATGGGAAATGCCGAATGCGCGCGGAACACCGAATCGAGGCCCCAGCCGCGCCATTCATACGTCACCGCGCCGCTGAACAGATGGCGGATGTCGAAGTCCGACGGCCCGCGGTTGATGTTCACCGCCGAGACGGTGGCGGGAAGCTGCAGCGCGACGTTGTCGGAGTTGGCATCGATCGAGTGCGCCCAAGCGTAGGCGAGCTGCGCCTGGAGCCCGGCCCGCAGGCGCTGGGCGAACTGCATCTGCATCGCGTGATAATCCGACGTCGAATCGGCGCGCGTGACGGCCACGGTGTTGAAGAACTGGTAGCCCGCCTGCCCGTAGAGTTCCTTGCGCAGCAGCCGGCGGCCGAGGGCGCCCACACCCCCCATCGACGCCGTGCGCCCGGTACCGAGCCCCTGCTCCACGGTGAGATGCAACTGCGACGAGTACGGCATCGCAAAGCCCGGCGCAAAGACATTCACGTTGTCGAACCGGCCCGACGTCGTCACCGCCGGCACTGCCGCGATGTCGGCCGCATACGGATACGGCGCAAACGGCGGCCGCTTCACGCGGCGGTACGGCGGATTGCTCGAAGCAATCTGCTGTCCGCCGAGCGGGAGATCGTAGAACAAACCCCAGCCGCCGCGCAGCGTGGTCTCGCGTCCGGCCGATGCGCGCAACAGGTACGACACGCCGAGGCGCGGGGCAAAGGCGCCCTTCGGCGTTTTCCACAGCGGCGTGCCGGGCTCGCTCAACCGCGCCGTGGCTGGATTGTCGATGCCCACGGCGCTGTAGAGCGGGCGGCCGTCCAAGCCAGAAGGCGGAGGATTGTACTCCCAGCGGACGCCGTAGGTGAGCGTGAGCCGGCTGGTCGCGCGGAAGGTGTCCTGGACGTAGACCGACGTCGCGGCCTGCGCCAGGCGCATCCCCTCGGCGCCGATGATCACGCCCGCCGGCGCGCGGCCGCCCAGCAATCCCGTGGGACCTTCCAGTCCGATGAACACGCCGAACTGCTGATAGAGCGGCGCGCGGATCTCAGGTGCCAGACGCCGCCAATCGATCCCTAACTTGTATTGATGCCGGCCGTTGTGCACACCCGTGTGGATGGCGGCGTTGTGCTGCGTCTGCGCGTTTTTGGCGATGGTGCCGACGGCGAGGCCCTTGATGCCCACCGGCAGAATGCCGGCCGAGGCAAGCGTGGGGTTGGTGAATGACGGGAACCAGAAGGAGTCCGGCGGTGGCGCGGCGCCCCCGAGCGCGTCGAGCCTCACGTCAAACAGCCCGTCGTTGTAGCCCCAATTGAAACGCGCTTCGGTGGAGATACGCGGCGATAAAGACAGCGTCGCACCCAGTGTCAGCGCGCGCGTGTTGGCTTCGTTCAAGGTGATATTGTTCAGCGCGAGGTCATACTGATTGGCCACCGGTCCGCGCAGTTGAATCGACGAAGGCGCTTCGCTGAAGCGCGCAAACAAGGTGCCACGCGAACCGAGTGCATGATCCACGCGTCCGGTTGCGGTATTGAGGGTCGCCGGATTCGAGTAGCTGGCTGCAAAGCGTCCGAAGCCGCCGCCGATCGGCTCGCGGTTGGGCAGCGGATACGCATTCAGAATCGGCCGCACATTCGGCGCGGCCCGCAAACGCGTCTCGGCCGCCGGATACACGTCGGTGGCAAACTGCGGCTGGCGCAGCCGCAAGCCTTCATACGTCGCAAAGAAGAACGTACGGTCGCGCACGATCGGCCCGCCGATCACGCCGCCAAAATCGTTCTGGCGCACGGGGGCGCGCGGCAACCGGTCACGGTTGGCAAACCAATCGCTGGCGTCCATCTTGTCGTTGCGCAGGTAGTTGAAGATCGACCCGTGCAGTTGGTTGGCGCCAGACCGCGTGACGATCGAAATCTGTCCGCCCGCCGTCCGCCCGAACTCCGGCGCAAAGCCCGACGTCTGCACGGTGAACTCCTGCATCGCGTCCACGGGCACCATGCCGCTGGTGCCGCCGGTGGCGGTGAACGCCGGCAGCACACCATCGGAAGACGCCGCCAGCACGGGCCCGGACGAAATACCGAACGCCGCGCTCACGCCGTCAATCATCAGCGAGTTCGATCCGGTGCGCTGGCCGTTCACCGAGAACTGTCCCTGATTGCGCGCGGTGGCGGGCGTCTGCACTACGCCGGGCGTCAACGCGATCAGGTTCTGGAACGTGCGCCCGTTCAGCGGCAGATTCTCTACAAATTGGCGGTCCACCACCGTGCCCACCGCCGCGCTTTCCTGCACCACGTTCGCCGCGCGTTCGGTGACCGATACCGACTCGGTCCGCGCAGCCGCCACGGCGAGCGCCACGCGCACCGAGCGTACGTCGTGAAGATTGAGTTCCACATCCAGTTTCGTCGCGGCAAACTGCGCCTTGCTGATTTCCACCCGGTACGCGCCGGGGGCAAGCGCGGGGAACGTGAAAGTCCCCTCCACATCCGTCATAGCCTGCCGGCGGAAGCCAGTCGCGGGCTGTTCCAGCTTTACCTCGGCCTTTTGAAGCGCCCCGCCAGAGGCATCGGTAACCGTGCCGCTCAAAGTGGCTGTGGGAGTCTGGGCCCCGGCCAGACTCGCCAGGGTCAGGAGAGAAAGCAACCGCTTCATGTGCAATTCAATTGCAATTGTAGCAATCCGTCCCTCCGTCACGCCACTGACAGCATCAAGGTGCTAAACTCACAACACTTCCATGGTTTGGAGTCGTGTATGCGATCATCCAGAGGGGGGGGGCCGTGCTCTGGGCGGACCACATGCGCCTGTGTGTGCTCCCGCCGTCCGACACGGACGTGTTCTTTTGACAATAGAAGGCGAAAAGGAGTTTCCATGCGGTCTGTCCTCACCACGTGGCTTCGGCTTGCGCTTGCTTGCCTGTCCGGCAGCGCGCTGTTTGCTCAGTCTGACAACACTTACATCACCGGTTACGTGCGAGATCCGCAGGGCGCCGCGATCGTCAATGCCAACGTCGTTGTAACGAATGAAGGCAATGGCTTTACGCGAACGGTGAAGACCAACGAATCGGGCGTCTACAACGCCACCAACCTGCAGCCGGGCTTTTATTCCGTTACCATCGAGGCGACCGGCTTCAAGAAGTTTTCTCAGACCAGGAATCGCCTGGAAGCGGCCATTCCGCTGAACGTTTCGGCTGAGCTTTCCATCGGCCAGTTGACCGAATCGGTGACGGTGGAAGCCGACATCGCTCAGCTCAACACCGAGTCGGCGACCGTGGGCAAGACGGTGGAACAGCAGCAGATTCAGAATCTGTCGCTGAACGGCCGCAACCCCCTGTTTCTGGCGATGCTGAAGCCGGGCGTTCGGCGCGGTTCGCCGATGACGGGTTTCAGCTACGGGCTGGACTCGGGTGGCTTCACCATCAACGGCGCGCGGTCTCAGGATAACCTGATCACGTTCGACGGCGCGGTGGGCGTGCGCACGCGCGCCAACGGCACGTCGGTGACCACGGCCGACGCCGATACGATTCAGGAAGTGCAAGTGCTGACATCGTCCTACTCGGCCGAGTATGGGCGTTCGGGCGGCGGGCAGATCCGCATGGTCACCCGCTCTGGCACGCGCGATTTCCATGGCTCGTTCTACGAGTTCCTGCGCAACAACAAGCTCGACGCCAATAGCTGGAACCGCAACCGCCGCGCGGCGACGAATTTCACCGCGCCGCTGAAGTTCAACCAGTTCGGCTTTGTGTTGAGCGGTCCGGTGACGATTCCGGGCGCGTTCAACAAGAATCGCGAGAAGCTGTTCTTCCTGTTCGGCCAGGAGTACGTGCGCCGGCGGTTTGAGGATACGCTACAGAATCGGGTACCGACGATGGCGATGCGCCAGGGTAACTTCAGCGAACTGCTGGGGCCGAACATCTACTACGGCAGCCCACGCACGATCAACGATCCCACCAACAATACGCCGTTCCCGAACAACACGATTCCGGCCGCGCGCATGAGCTCTAACGGCCGCGCGTTCCTGAACACCTACTACGCACCCAACGGCGCGTTCGGCACCAACAACTGGCTGCTGGTCCGTCCGGGCTGGCAGAACCAGCGCAAGGACACCTTGTCGATCGACTACAATCCGACGCAGAACCAAGTGATCCGGTTCCGCAACAACAACTACACCTTCACGGCGCTGGACACCAGCCGCGGCGGCTTTGATTACGCCATCACCGACTGGTCGCGTCCGAACAAGACGGCCAGCCTGGCGCACACCTGGAGGCTGAGCCCCACCATGATCAACGAGTTGAACGTCTCGGCTTCGGTGGACCGCGTCTACATCGGGATCGACCGCACGGGCGAGCGCTACCTCCGTTCCCGCCCGGGCATCAACTACCCCTACATCTTCCCCGACCGGAAGGAGATTTTCGATAAGTTGCCTACCATCGAAATCCCCAATCTCGGCACCATCGACGGCGGACCTTACCCCGCCTCGTCCTCTGGACCGATCTACAACATCTGGAATAACTTCACTAAGATTTCCGGCAACCACACGTTCAAGTTCGGCGGCATCTTCGAGCGCTCGGGCCAGAACGATTTCGACCAGATCAACGTGTCCGGCGTTCCCGGCGGCACCAACAACCAGAATGGCCGCTTCGTGTTCAACGACGTGCGCGCCGGCGGCGCTCCTGGCACCGGGACCGGCATGGCCAACGCCGCCATGGGCCTGTTCTCCACCTACGCCGAAATCGGCCCGCGGAGCTTTACGCCGTACCGCAGCCACAGCTTCGAGTTCTTTGGCCAGGACGCATGGCGTGTGACGTCGAAACTGAAGCTGGAATACGGATTTCGCGGGACATGGATGAACGGCTACTACAAGTCGCTGTGGGGCAACATCGCCTATTTCGACCCGGCCAAGTACAACCAGGCCAACGCGGCGGTGCTGGAGCGCGGCACCGGCAACTTGCTTTCCGGCGACCGTTTCAATGGCGTGGTCATTCCGGGCTCTTCGTTCCCCAATGCCGGCAAGGGCCGTGTACCGGCGATCGACTCGGGCGACTTCAACCGCCTCCTTTCCGGTGGTAGCCCGTATCCGTCTCCGAACCAGTTCGACATCATGCCCCGCTTCGGCATGGCGTATTCGCTCAGCCAGAAGCATGTGCTGCGCGCCGGCGGCGGCGGCTTCATCTCGCGTCCGGGGGTGTACGACTCGGTGTTCCTTGGCGGCAACCCGCCCTGGCAGCCGATGGTGTCGGTCACGGCCGGCTCGGCGGATAACCCGGGCGGCGGCACGCGCGCGCAGTTTCCGCAATTCTTCATGACGATCGACCGGGCTTACCGGATCCCGCGCGGTTACAACTGGAACGTCACCTACCAGCACCAGCTCACCAGCGACACGACGGTGGAAGCCGGCTACATCGGTTCGGTGGGCAACTACCTGTCGCGCGAACGCGACCTGAACCAGCTTCCCACCGGGACAACGTTCCGGCCGGAGAACCTGGCCAACGCCGCCGCCGGCATCCCGCGCGCCGACGTCAACTTCCTGCGGCCGTTCAAGGGCTTTGCCAACATCCCGATGCTGGAACACTCGGGCCGCAGCCAGTACAACGCCTTCCAGCTTGAAGTGAACCGCCGCTTCAGCAAGGGTCTGCTCTACGGCTTCGCCTACACACTGTCGAAGACCATGGACAACAACTCGGGCCCGCGGGAAGGTTTCATCGACGCCTTCAATCAGCGGTTGAACTGGGGCAAGTCGGGCAACGACTCGCGCCACATCGCCATCACCAACTTCGTCTGGGACATGCCGCTCTTCAACAACAAGGCCGGCGCGCTGCGTACGGTGTTGGGCGGCTGGCAGATGTCCGGCTCGATCCACTTCCAGACGGGCACGCCGATTTCGATCGGCAACGGCGACGACTATCTCGGCATCGGCTCCACCAATGGCAAGACGTGGAACCTGAATGGCGAGCCCAATCGTCCGCGGCGGTTTGCCAACGAAAACGCCGCGGGCAACTTCAACGGCATCACTGATTTCTGGTTTCAGCGCACGGCCAACGGCCAGCCGTGGGCCACCCGCCCTGCCGATGGTACGCTGCCGAACCAGAACCGGAATTCGATCGGCTTCAACAATGTGGGCTTCCAGAACTGGAACGCCACCATGTTCAAGTCGTTCCGCTTCATGGAGCGTCATTCGGTGCAGTTCCGCGCCGAGTTCTTCAACCTCCCGAATCACCCGAACTGGAACGGCGTCGACACCAACCCGACGTCGGCCACCTTCGGCATGGTGAACGGCAAGGGCAGCGAGCGCAACGTTACGTTGAGCCTCCGCTACTCGTTCTAGTAGCCATCGCACAGGGATTCCGGTTTTTCTTCAATGCCCGCCAGCGCCCACCGGCTCTGGCGGGTTTTTTTGTTCGCCCGCGTGGGGCGGGCTTTCAGCCCGCGCGGGACTTTTAGTCCCGCCCTTCCGCCCGTGGACCACCGCCGAACAAAACCGGAGTTGCGCTATGGCAGCGCTACTTGCCTTCGATGGCCGAGAACAACTCGGGGAGCGCCACGGTGTACTCGCCGGCGTGCAGCGCGTCGGCCACGCGCACCGGTTCGCCCGTCGCGCGATGATACTCCCATGCCGTGCGCTTCACTGGGTCCACCACCCAGCAATAGGGCACGCCCCACTCGTGATACTCGTCGCATTTGGCGAACGTAGCGCCTAGGCGGTCGTCCGGGGAGAGCACGTCGCAGCAGAGCAATACGGGTTCGGTGGGGTAAGGCTGCTCCACCTTCAATGCACCGATCACGTCGGGGATCAGATACCTACCCGGCGACAAACGAAGGGTCACGTCCGGCGCGGTGTGAAGGCCCTGCTTGGCCAGCAGCACTATCAGCCTCAGCATGATCAAGCCATGAAGAAATGTTGGCATAAATTTGGGGAACAGCACGCCGTCGCGATCCTCGCAGTTGGGCTTCTCGGTCCGGCGCAAATAGTCCTCAACCGAAACGAGTGTTGCAATAGCACCCATGCTCAAATCTTACTCCCCGCCTGCCGTGAATGCCCCGCCCACGCGTGCCGCCGCCGCACGCTCCCGCCGCCCCCAACCCGTTGCATTTCGCGGCTGGCGTCCGAGTTGCTACAGAATATTGTCTGAAGCGAACCCCGGCTGCGCTGCTCCTGTCGCTGGTCGCCCTCCCGGCGGTCTGGGCCCAGGGCGACACCTTCACTGCTCACTCGCGCCTCGTGGTGGTGCCCGTCGCCGTCACCGACGCCAAGGGCAAGTTCATCGACGGCCTCACCGCCGCTGACTTCACGCTGCTTGACAACGGCCGCGTGCGCGACGCGCAAGTGGACTCGTGGGAAACCGGTGCAGCGCCCATCTCGCTGGTGATCGCCGTGCAAGCCTCCGGCATCTCCGCCGCGGCGCTCGACAAGATTCACAAGGTGGGCGCGATGATCCAGCCGCTCATCACCGGCGACCGGGGCTGTGCCGCTGTCGACGCGTTTGCGTCGCAGGTCCGCTGGCTGCAGGAGTGCACGAGCGACCCGGCCCGCATCGGTCGCGCGCTGGAAAGCATCCAGCCCGGCGAACCGAAAGCGGCGCGCATGCTGGATGCCGTCAGCCAGGGCATCGCGCGATTGAAGCGCCGCGCCAATACCCGCCGGTGCTGTTCCTGCTCTCTGAATCGCGCGACCGCGGCAGCGAGACAGCGCTGGATTTAGTGATCGCCGAAGCGCAGTCGGCCTCGGTCACCGTCTACGGCGCCACCTACTCGGCGTTCAAAACCGCCTGGACCGCGCGCCCCACGGGTGAGCCGCCCACGCCCATGCCGCGTGGACGCCGCCTGCCGCCTACCGAAGAAAACCGCCCCACGATTCTCTCGCCGGGCCAGATTCCGCCGCCCGAACAGCGCGCCGACATCGCCGGCGGTCTCGGCGAGTTGAAGCGCGTGGGCGAGCCGGAGACGGTCAAGCTGCTGGTGGAAGCGACGGGCGGCGCGAAGTTTCCGTTCGCGCGCCAGCGCGCGCTCGAAGACGCCATCGAGAAACTGGGCGCCGAGCTCCATTCGCAGTATGTCTTGAGCTTCGCGCCCATTGAGGATACGCCGCCCGGCTTCCGGCGTCTGGAGGTTCGCGTGAAAAGCAAAGCGCACCGCGTGCGGGCGCGCCCCGGCTGCTGGGCCATTGCGCCCTGAAGCACCGGCGCAGTGCGCTGCGGCAGCGGCACCACCCAACAGGCCGCCGCGAGTACCACCACGCAAGCCGCCAGCACGCGTAACACCGCATCGTACGTGCCGTCGCGCGCGAGCGTTGACGCGAGCAGCACAGGCCCGGTGGCCGAGGCGAACACCGTGAGCATCTGCGCGGCGCCTCGAATCCGCCCCAAATGCGCGCGCCCGAAAACCTGGCTCCAAACCGAAAAGAACATCACCGTCACGATGCCGCCCGCGACGCCCATCGCCGCGGCCCACAGTATCGTCTGCGTAACCGTGGTCACCAACCGCAGCGCGGCCATACCTACCGCCATCAGCCGCTGCAAAGACCACCGCGGCGCCAGCCATCCGCCCGCGAAATTCGCCAGCAAACCAAGCATCGTGCTCACCACCAGCGTTTGATGGTAGACCGCCGGCGGAAAGCCGCGCTGCGCGAGGATCGATTCGTTGAAGAGCGCAATGCCCGAGCACACGAGTCCAAACGCCGCGCTTGCGAGGCCAAACATCCAGAACGCGGGCGTAGTCAGCGCTTCTCCAAACGTCAGGTCTTCGGGCTGCGCGCGGAGGTCTTGCCGCTTCCCGCTTCGGCATCCGCATTCGACGCAAACAACCACACCAGCGGGAGGAAGACGAGCAGCAGCGCTAGCCCCACTCCCTGCCACGACGCGCGCCACCCGTAGGCCACTACTGCTGCGCCCACCGACGGAAACGCCGCATGAAGCCGATGCTCACCAGCAGCGCGTAGATGCCCATCGCCATCGGCAGGCGTCGCGCGAACCACTTGCCCGCGTGCGCGAGACTCACCACGGACAACGCGCTTTGCCCGAGCCCGCGCGTGAGCGTCACAAACACCGCGAACGTCCAGAAGCCGGCTGAGGCGCGACTCATGCCCACCACCGTCAGCCCCAGCGCCACGGCCAGCGCCGCCAGCAGCCGCCGCGCGCCCAACCGGTCCGTCAGCCGGCCCACCGGCAGGCAGAACAGCGCGCCGATGAGAGTGGCCCAGAAGTTGAGCGACGCGAAGGCAACGCGATCGAGCCCGAGGTCCGCCAGCAGCGGCTCGGTGACGAGACCCAGCCCTTGCGTGCGGCCGGGGAGCGTTGCCACCATCGCCAGCGCGGCAATGCCGAGGTTGCGCCAGCCGGGGTGCCATGCGTTGCGATGCATCACAGCGAAACTGCTATGGTAGCTTGACCGTCCCGATGGATCTTACGCTCTGGACCATTCGCGCTTCGGCGCTGTGCTACGTGGCCGCGCTTGCCGGCCTGCGCACGCCCGCGATGTGGACCGCCGGCTGCGCGTTGTTCCTCGCGCACGCCGCCGCGGCCTTCCACTTCCATCACCACTGGAGCCACGCGGCCGCCTACGCCGAAACCGCGCGGCAAACGCAGGAATTGTTCGGCGTGCCGAGCGGCTTCGGCCTCTGGTTCAAGTATGTGTTCGCGCTCGTGTGGCTGGTTGACGTGATCTGGTGGTGGCGTGCGCCGGCCCGCTACGCCGCGCGCCCGCGCTGGCTGCACGCCGCCGTGCATGGCTTCATGGCGTTCATGTTCTTCAACGGCGCAGTGGTGTTTGCCTCCAGCCCCACCCGCGGACTGGGCTTGGCCGCCACGGTGTGGCTCGTGGCGCGGCGCCTCACGCGGTAACGGGCTTCGCCGCGCGCAGAAACGCCGGATCGAGATCCACGCCCAACCCCGGCCCCGACGGCACCTTCAACTTCCCGCCCTCGCTCTTCAGCGAAGACGTGGCCGACGATACCGGCAGCGCGTCGTCTTCGCCCTTGTACTCCTGATGCGCGCCCACGTTCGGGACACACGAAGCAAAGTGCGCGATGTACAAATAGCCCAGCCCGCCGCCCGACATGTGCGGCGTGCAATCGATGCCCGCGGCCGCGGCCATGCGCGCCACCTTCATTGAACGGATCAGCCCGCCGAAGTACAGCAGATCGGGCTGCAACACCTGCGCCGTTCCGGTTTCAATGATGCGGCGGAAGCCCCGCAGGCTCATCTCCTCTTCGCCGATCGCGATGGGCAGCGTCAGCGCGTTGGCAATTTCGCGCGTTTCGTCGTAGTAGTCAAACGGCACCGGTTCTTCGAGGAACGCGAACTTGTGCGCTTCCATCACGCGCCCCATGCGGATCGCCAGCGGCACGTCGTAGGAGCCGTTGGCGTCGGCATACAGTACCATCTGGTCACCGAAGGTTTTACGCGTGAGCGGAATCAGCGCGAGGTCGCGGTTCGTCGAAGCCGCGTCATGCTTCATGCGCGCGCCGAGGCGAAACTTGATCGCGCCCGCGCCCGTTTCTTCCGCGATCTTGCGCAGGTAGTCAATCTCCGCCTCTGGCGAGTTGCCGCGGTTGCCGCTCGCGCGGTACACCGGAATCTCGCGCCGCACGATGGGCCCGAACAAAGCGCCCAGCGGCTTGCCGGCGGTCTTGCCCAGCATGTCGAGAATCGCAATCTCCACCACCGCCACCGACACCCAAAACGGCAGCCCTTGCCACTTGTAGTTGGACTGCGCGAGATAAACGTCGTTCAGCAGCAATTCGAGTTTCCGCGCATCATTGCCGGTGAATGACGGCGCCACGCGCTTCAGCAGAATCGGATACGCGCTCGCCATCACAGAACTGTGCGCATCTGCATATCCCACCGCGCCGTCACGCGACCGCGCGCGCACGAAGTAATGCTTGCCGCTTTGGAGAAGCTCAATGGACTCGATCGTCACCGGCTGCGCGGCCAGATTGGATTGCAGCACCGGCGCGTGCATCGCCGTTGCGAGTCTCGCGCTCAGGGGCTTGGGAAGGGCAAAAGCGCCGGAGGCTGAGGCGGCGGCGAGTGAAGTAAGGGATTGGCGGCGGGTCACGCACTTAATTCTAACGCCCGCCTCCCGTTTGCACGTATCCTATCCAAAGACTCTGATGACCAGCTATCCTCTCACCCGCCGCAATGCTGCCGGCGCTGTGCTCTCCGCCGCAGCCGCCGGACTCTCCGCCGCTGCCGCCAAAGACCGTCCCAACATTCTCTGGATCCTCGGCGACGATCTCGGCCCGCAACTCGGCTGTTACGGACATCCCTTGGTTTCAACGCCCCACGTAGACCGCCTCGCCGCCGCCGGCACGCGCTTCACGCACTGCTTCACCACGGCGCCCGTTTGCTCGCCGTCGCGCTCGGCCTGGAACACCGGCGTCTATCAAACCACTTTCGGCGCGCACAACCACCGCAGCCACCGGCAGGACGGTTATGGTTTACCCGGCGGCATTCGTCTCGTCTCGCACCGCCTGCGCGATGCCGGCTACTTCACGGCCAACGTCACCGACATCGCTCCGGGGCTGCGCGCGTCGGGCAAAACCGACTTCAACTTCCAGCTCGATGCGAAGCCCTTTGACGGCACGCATTGGCGGCAGCGCGCGAACGGCCAGCCGCTCTACGCGCAGATCAATTTCACCGCGCCGCACAAGGGCCCCGTGTGGCCCGCCGCGCGCAAGCAGGCCAAGCTGATCGATCCGGCGAAAGTGGACTTGCCGCCGTACTATCCAGACCGTCCGGTGGTGCGCGATGAAGTGGCCAACTATCTCGATGCGGTCAACTACTGGGATGCGCAGGTGGGCGCGGTGCTCGATCAATTGAAAGCCGACGGGTTGCTGGAGAATACCGCGATCTTCGTATTTGGTGACAACGGTCGCTGCCTCCTGCGCGGCAAGCAGTGGCTGTACGATCCCGGTACGCACATTCCGCTGATCGTGCACTGGCCGGGGTCCGTCAAAGCCGGCGTGGTGCGGCGCGACCCCGTTATCTCGCTCGACATCACCGCCACCACGCTCGCCATGGCCGGCGTGCCGCGCCCGGAACTTTTCCACGGGCAGGATCTGTTTGCCTCGCGCCTCAGACCGCGCACGCACATCTTCACCGCACGCGACCGTTGCGACATGACCGTGGACCGCATCCGCGCCGTGCGCGACGGACGCTACAAGCTCATCCACAATTTTCTGTCGGACCGCCCGTACACGCAGTACAACGAGTACATCACCAAGAGCTACCCCACGCAGCAGGTGATCAAGGATCTGCACGCCGCCGGAAAGCTGAATGCCGTGCAGTCGCAGTGGATGGCCGAGACGCGGCCCGAGTTCGAACTCTACGATCTGCAAGCCGATCCGAATGAGGTGCGGAATCTCGCGCAGGAAGCCTCGCATCGAAAAACACTCGCGCGCCTGACGCGCGAGTTAGACAAGTGGATCGAAGAAATGCGTGACGCCGGCCGTAGACCGGAATCGCGCGAGACGCTGCTGCGCGAAGAGCCGCGCGCTCGGCCCGTGGTTTGATGGCTACTTCTTGGTGGCGCGGGGACGAGGGCCGGGGGCAGGGGCGGGTTTTTCGGCCAGCAGCCGGTCTGCCCATTGCGCCGTTTCGCGTTCCTCACTGTAGAAGTGGGCCTGCTCCCCGGTGAACTGCGCGCGGACCACGCCGTTCTTGTCGATGATCGCTTTCCAGGGAACGGACGCGCGCACCATCACGGGCAGTTGCATGAACTCGCGAGCGACGGTGTCTCTGATCACACCGACGGGGAAGTTCACGTTGAAACGCTTGATGAACTCCGGCACCAATGGATTCACATCCATGCCCGCCATCAGCACCTCGAGACCCTGGCTCCGGTACTTGCTATAGAGGCCGCTCATGACCTGAGCGGATTTTTGGCAATGCGGTCAAGAAGTGAGAATGCACGAGAAGGCCAGCACCTTGCCGCGATACTGGCTCAGTTTCACCACGTTGCCCGCAGGCAATGCGATACTCAAGTCTCCGCCTGGGCGGGGTACCTCCGCGGCCGAAAGCTGCGAACCTGCCGAGGCCGAAAAAATCAATCCAGTGGCAGTGCGTCGAGTCATGAAAAATCCTCCAGCGCCTTATGATGCGCTTTCGAGAATGAACGTGGGCGCCATGCCGGCCAGCGTGGAGAAGGCCGACGAGGCGTCTTTCACTTCCGTGGAGCAGGTTTCCACCTTCCCAAGATAAATGTGCGGGTGGACTTCGATTTCCATCTTGCGCAGCGTGACCGAGCCGTCCTGCATCACCGGGAACTGGTCTGACACGGGCTGCGACCGTTCCTGCACGACATAGGGCGCGCGTAGCGCCATCTTCAACGCGCGGTCCCAGCCGGCGTCGTCGATTTCCCAACCCCGGAAGGTGGGCCGGTCTGCCGTGGCGTCGTTGGGCGACATCACCAGGTGCTCGCGGTTATTCAAGATGTACTCGGGCAGGTCGATGGGCTTGCTGTCGCGCGTCGAGGCGCCTGCGGCCACCAAACGCGTCCACGGCAGATGTTCGCGGATGGCCTGGCGCTCGGCCGCCGGAAACTTGGCGGTCAGCGTTTCGTCGGTGAGCAGCGAGTACAGCGCCTTTTTCTGCACCAGTTCAGCGCGGAAGCTGTTTACCACGCAGGCGCCGCCTTCGCGGTACGCTCGTACTAGCGGATGCATGAGATCGAAGCGCACCAGCAACTCCTGCGCGCTCACCTTGCGGTAGACGATGTCGATCTGAAAGTCGCCGCGGCACAACACGCCGTTGCGGTACTCAAGCTGTTCGGGTGTGATGGACTCGCTGGGATATCCCGAGCGCCGGAAATATTCACACAGCAGTTCGCTTTCCTGCGAGGGCGTATGCTTGAAGGGCGGCCGGAATTCCACCACCGCGATGCACGGGAATTTCTTGCGCTGTTTGCCCGCCGCTTTGTAGGCCGACAGCAGCGAAAGCATCAGCCGCTTCATGCCCTGCGTTTTGGATAGGTTGTACTTCTTGCGCAGTTCCTTGACCGGAGCGGTGTTGTAGAACAGTTCCGAGAGCGTGTCGTTGTACACGATGCCCGCCGGACTGTCGCCCACCGAGTGCACAAACCGGAAAACGCCGTTGTGCAACTGCGCGCCGAATATCGACGTCACCGCGAGATGCGGGTAGCCGGGGTCCACGCCAGCCAGCATTTTTTCACCGGGCAGCAGGTCCAGGCGATTCAGCAGCAGCGGTGTGTTGAGCATCATCTGCCGCATCCGCTCCATCGCCGTGTACAGCGCCTCGGCTGCTTTGGCCATGGAGGCCAGTTGGCGGCGGCTGACGAAATGCGGACGCAGAACGGGGCACACCGGGCGGCCGCCGGACACGAGATTGTGCGCGGCCATCTCCTGATGTATACTCTCGGCCCAAGCCAAGTCCCGATATGCTGGTCTGTCCAGCAAGCGGTGATAGCGGCTAACCGCCTCTTCAAGCGCTGTCATACTTCGGTCGGTAACTGCCGGCTCCGTGTAACTGAAAACCGCACCGGCTATCCTTCCTCTTCGAGGCCAAAAAATAGTATGGCACAAACGTGGCCGTTCGCCAAACATGCCAATGGCTACAATAGCCTGTAAATTATGGAAAAATCAACACTTTTAGTTATCTGATGAGAGTGCCGGAGGCCGTAACTGGCAAAATTGGGCCCCTTAGTCTAGCACGGCGCCGATGGTGGACGGAGCGTTACCTTCGAGACGGTTGTTTACAAAAAAGAACCCGCGCTCACCCCATTCGCGCGTGCGGGCCGCCAGCATCTTCAGGGCCTGCCGTGCTTCGGGATTGGGGTCACGCACTGCCGTGTACGGCTGGAACATCTCCACGGCCTGCTCATAGGCGCGGCCCTGGCGCAGCAACGCGCGCACGACCGTGAAGTCTGTCGTGAAGATCCCCGGCGTAGCCGCTTGTTCGCCGAGTGTGGGCATGCGGGTCCAGGCGTTGAGCACATGCGCCACCCGGCGGTCGGCCAGGGCCGACAGGTACAGGTGACCGAGAAACTCCGGGTTGCGGATCTCCACCGCGTAACGGAATCCCGCCGGGAGCCGTCCGAGAAAATGATCGAGGTCCATCACGAAATCTTCCTCGCGTTCGTAGGCGCCGCGCGGGAACGCGCCGAATTCGAAGATCAGCACGGCCACTCGTTCGCGGTAAGGGGTCAGCGGCTCGGCAAACAACGCTGTGAACGCCTCGGCGTCCAGAAACGACGCATTGGTGAGCCCGGCGCGCGGGCCGTACCGGGCGTGGCGCGGCCACTGGCGTACCGTGATCTCCTCGGGCACCTTGAAGGCAAACTGCAGCGGCGCTGGTGCAGCGGCAAACAGCTTCTCCCAATAATTGGGAGCGGGGAACTGGTAGAAGCTGAAGTCGCCGCAGACGATCGGGAAGACCTCGGCGTATTCGGCCAGGCACGAATCTTCAAATCGCCTCTGGCTGAAGCGTCCGCGCGTGAGGTAACGCTCTTCGGTATAGATCTGACCCACCCAGCCCGGGTACTTCCAGGAACTGGTGCCGAACCATACGCCCGCGGCGGCGGCGCGGCGCAGCTTCGCGGCAAGTTCGGTGCGGAATGCGGGCGGCTCAGCGGGAAACAGCGGTAGCATCCGCGGTGTTTACCAGACGCTGGCCGCGCGTTGCCCGTACGGGTCCGCGCCTGCTTCAATCACGCCGTTTGATCGCATCTGCAGCAGCACCGGCGCCGAGCCGCTGTTCCACCGCGAACGCGTTTGCACCTTGTGGCCGCGCGAAGCCAGTTCGGTCACGACGCTTTGCGGCACTCGCTCATCCAGCAGCAGATCGCCCGGACTCATGCCGTGATTATCGAACGACGACACCAGGTGGCGCGTCTGAATACGCGGCGCTTCCACGGCCATTTGCGCATCCATACCGTATTCCACCACGTTGAGGATCAACTGCAGCAACGCCTGATCCTGGTTGTCGCCGCCGGGCGTAGAAAGCGCGAGGTAGGGCCGCCCGCCGCGTGTCACCAGCGTGGGGCTGAGGGTGATGCGGGGGCGCTTGCCGCCGGCCAGTTCGTTCGGATGGCCTTCCACCAGCAGAAAACTCTGCGCGCGCTGCGAGAGCGGAACGCCCAGTTCCGGCACAATCACCGAAGGGAGCCATGCGCCGGACGGTGTGGCCGAAAACATGATGCCATCCTTGTCGATGGCGTCAATGCACGTGGTGTCGGCGGCCGTCAGTTTCTCACCGAGCGGCAACCGCACGATGTCGGTTGCAGACGGATGGATGGATGGAAACCCGCTGACTTGCCCGGGCCGGAACTCCTGTGAACTGCGCGCTGAGATCAACGCTCGGCGCTCGGTGGCGTACTCCTTGGACAGCAATCGCTCGGCGGGGACTTTGGCAAAGCGCGGGTCGGCGTAATAGGTGTCGCGGTCGGCGTACACCAGCTTCATGGTTTCCGCCAGCCGGTGTACGTACTCGGTCGAATTGAATTTGAGCGAACGCAGATCAGTCGCTTCCAGCATGTTGAGCGCCTGGAGCAGCACCGGTCCCTGGCTCCAGAAGCCGGGCTTGTACACCTCATAGCCCCGATACGACGTGATCGCAGCCTCTTCCGGCTTCAGCCGGAAGTTAGCCATGTCGTCGTAGTTCAGCAGCCCGTGGTGCTCCTTCACAAATGCCGCGATCTTGCGCGCGATTTCTCCGCGGTAGAAAAAGTCGCGCACCGCATCGATGGCCTGCTCCCGCCTTTTGCCGGCGGCGAGCGCTTTGGCTTCGACGTCTACCAGGCGCCGCAGCGTCGCCGCCAGTTCCGGTTGCCTGAAGATCTCCCCGGGAAACTGCGTGCGGCCCTCGGGCATGAAGTAGCGCTTGGAAAAAGGCCAACGCTGGAAGAAGTCCTTCGAACGCGCGATGGTGGAGGCCCGTGTGAGATCGAGCGGCATCGCGTCAGCCAGTTCAATCGCAGGCTGCAGTACGTCGCTCAGCGGCTTCACGCCGAAATCGCGCAGCGCCACCAGCGCGGCCTCCGGCATGCCGGGCACCAGCGCGGGCAGTACACCCGCCACCGGAACCATGCCCTTCAGTCCGTTCTTCTCGATCGCGTCGGGGAAAAATTCGCCCGCCAGCATCTTGCGCTTGCGGAAAAACTCGGCGGTCGCTTTCTTTGGCATCGGGCCCACGCCAGCGATGGCGAATACCTTGCCCTGCTTGGTGCGGATCAGGATGGGGGCTTCGCCGCCCAGCCCGAAATGGGAATACTCGGTTACCGCGCCCACCCACAACGCCGCCACACCTGCATCGACGGCATTGCCGCCGGCGTGATACAGCCGGAGTCCCGCTTCGGTTCCATGCGCCGTGCCCGCCGCAACGCCGCCGCGAAGACCACGCACTGTTTGTAGCACGGGGTGTTCAGACCAGTATCGGCCCTGCGCCCAGAGCATGCCGCCCGCCGCGAACAACAGCGCGGACAACACCAGCGCCGCTGCCAAACCCCGCCTCTTACTCTGCATAAGACCCACCTTGATTATAATGACGCATTGGATTCCGATCGCCCCCCCCCGCCGCCGCAGCCGCAGTCCGCCGCCCCGGGCGAAGACGAGCCCATGCTGTATTGTCCGGTGTGCAGTCTGCGCCTGAGTGCGCATCAATGTAAACTGCGCTGTGATCGATGCGGTTACTACATGAGCTGCGCGGACTACTACTGAATTGCTTTTCCTGTGGCGCGATTTGCCGCAACGCTATGGCCGCTCCTGATGAGCCCCATAAATTTTTTGACGCACCGCCGCACGCCTGTACAGGTATTCTTTGGATAATTGAGGCTCAGCAATGGATTTTGGCGGCTACAACACGGGCGACTTCTACGACGAGATGTTTCACGCGGGCGGCGTGTCCCGGCCCTAGGCGCGGCTGCTGATTGAAACCATCGCCTCGCTTTCGCCAGGCGAACTGCAGCGCCGCCAGCGGGCGGCCGAGCGGCTGCTGTTGCAGATGGGCATCACCTTTAATGTGTACGGCGACGGAGCGGGCACCGAGCGCATTTTTCCGTTTGACCTGATTCCGCGCATTGTGCCGGCTGCCGAGTGGGCCTGGCTCGAACGCGGCTTGAAGCAGCGCATCTACGCGTTGAACCTCTTTATCGACGACATCTACCACTCCCAGAAAATCCTGGCTGACGGGGTGATCCCGCGCGAGGTGATCGAGTCGGCCAAGTCCATCCGCCAGCAGTGCATGGGCATCAACCCGCCGCACTGCGTGCGGTGCCACATCACCGGCACAGATCTGGTGCGCGACCGCGACGGCCAGATCTATGTTCTCCAAGATAATCTGCGCGTACCTTCCGGGGTGTCGTATGTAATGGAAAACCGGCAGGTGATGAAGAGCACCTTTCCGCGCCTCTTTGACGGCGTGGCGATCCGCCCGGTGGACGAGTACCCGGGAAAGTTGCTGGAGATGCTGCAGTCGCTTGCTCCGCCGTCCGGCGACTCGGTGCCGCGCGTGGTGCTGTTGACGCCAGGCATCTACAACTCGGCGTATTTCGAGCACAGCTTCCTTGCCCAGCAAATGGGCGTGCCGCTGGTACAGGGCAGCGACCTGGTGGTGAACGACGGGGCCGTGTGGATGCGGACTACCGGCGGCTTTGAGCGTGTGGACGTGATCTACCGCCGGATTGACGACGATTTCCTCGACCCGCAAGCATTTCGCCCCGATTCATTGCTCGGTGTGCCCTGGCTTTTTGAGGCGTACCAGCAGGGGCAGGTGGCACTGGCCAACGCGCCCGGCAACGGCGTGGCGGACGACAAGGTGGTGTACGCCTATGTGCCCGACATAATCAAGTCCTACCTGCGCGAGGATGCCATCATCCCGAACGTGCCGACCTATTTGTGCTGACGCGAGGCGGACCGGCAGCACGTCCTAGCCAATCTCGACAAACTGGTGGTGAAGGCCGCCAACGAAGCGGGCGGCTACGGGATGCTGGTCGGGCCGCATGCTTCGGCGGCCGAGCACGAAGACTTTGCCGGACGCAT
>Ga0194119_10001936_pt1 | contig 36561 bp, 20 predicted proteins | sample TA2MahC100mmetaG_FD_148620 | JGI IMG/M metagenome (GOLD analysis project Ga0194119, IMG submission 148620) | Freshwater microbial communities from Lake Tanganyika, Tanzania - TA2015018 Mahale Deep Cast 100m | ecosystem: Environmental > Aquatic > Freshwater > Lake | place: Tanzania: Lake... | reverse complement strand
AACATGTAATATAATGTAAATAGTTCATTATTATATTACAATGGATTTTTATGCCTAGACACTAATTGTGCTGACGGCGATTCCTGTGTGTTCTGGCGCGTTTGGATGACTTCCTGCGTTTGGATGACTTGTTGATTTTTTTTACGAGAAGAGCCACCATCTCTACGAAAGTAACTATAATCTACATATTTCCCGCTTAGTAGAAAACGTATTACGGCATTGTCCATTGGGCGACCAGGTCCAGGTTTGAATGATGTCCATGGTTCGGATAAAAATGAAAAGGCGGTGTCGGTCGGCGTAGAATATGAAACGCTCCACTGCAAAATGATGAACGGTTAGTTGACTATACTATGTTTATTACGTTACCCATAGCGGAGTGTTGTGTGCATTGATAGTACAACGTAGATGGAGCATTCATCGGCACTACAAATGTTTGAGTTCCGGTTGTGCTACCAGTTATACCTGAGGTATATGGGGTTCCACCATTACTTGATCTTATTTGAAATGGATGGGCTAAACCGGTGTTGTTTTGAAATATATATGTAAATCCTCGGTAGAGATATAGCACAGGGTCATTCGTATTACCTGAAACTATTCCAGGACCTTCGAATACATAGTCAGAACTCCCATTACTACTTATCTGCCATGTGATACCAACACTTCCTGCGGGTCCTTGTGATCCTTGTGTCCCTTGTAATCCTTGTGGTCCTGTTGCTCCTTGTGCTCCTGATGGCCCTTGTGTTCCTGCTGGTCCTTGTGTTCCTACTACTCCTTGTGCTCCTGTTGCTCCTTGTGCTCCTGCTGGTCCTTGTGTTCCTGTTGCTCCTGATGCTCCTGTTGCTCCTTGTGCTCCTGTTGCTCCTTGTGCTCCTGCTGGTCCTTGTGTTCCTGCTGGTCCTTGTGTTCCTGCTGGTCCTTGTGTTCCTACTACTCCTTGTGCTCCTGTTGCTCCTTGTGCTCCTGATGGCCCTTGTGTTCCTGTTGCACCTGATGCACCTGTTGCTCCTGATGCTCCGGTTGCTCCTTGTGCTCCTGTTGCTCCCGTTGCTCCTGCTGGCCCTTGTGTTCCTGTTGCTCCTGATGCTCCTGTTGCTCCTTGTGCTCCCGTTGCTCCTTGTGCTCCTGCTGGCCCTTGTGTTCCTGTTGCTCCTGATGCTCCTGTTGGCCCTGCTGGTCCTTGTGCTCCTGCTGGTCCTTGTGCTCCTGCTGGTCCTTGTGTTCCTGTTGGCCCTGCTACTCCGGTTGGCCCTGCTGGTCCTAAATTAGAAACATGTATAGTTCCCTTCATTGAAGTATGATATTGGCATACGTAATACAGCGTCGGCGCGTTGAAAGCTACATCAACTATAATGGTTCCATTTTCAACACCATTACCGGTTACTCCTACATTATAAATATGTCCTATACTATACCCATCTGGAACAGTTTGTATCCAAAATGGATGACCAGAAGCGTTTACATTTATTATATAACGATGACCTCTTATGAAGGATAATGTAGGATTATTTGTTCCATTTATTACATAAGATCCACTAGATGCTGTAACATTGAATGTAATTCCTCCATTCTGGCCACTCGTCCCAGTCGGGCCAGTTGGACCAGTCGGACCGCCAGCAGGTCCAGGTGCTCCCGGCGGTCCTTGTGGTCCCGGTGGTCCTTGTGATCCAACTCCACTTAAAAATTTTTCAGGGCTAGATTTATATATATTTTTATTTATTGAACCAGACCTAAAAGATAATACACGAGACATTTTATAATATAATTTATTATTATAAAATCATGAATTGAAAAACCTAAAGTAAGAAAGACACGCATCCTCAAAAACATCAATTATATTTAGTCGCATGGACCGTCACAATCCCCAACCTCCAATTTAATAACACCCCCCCAGTGGCAACACGGAAAATACCTCATCAATCACGCGTTTACAGATGACGATAATTTCATCTTTTTTCCATAATGAAGATCCATGTTTCATTTCATCCCATTTGTGCGACTTTACAAATACCGACGCAACCCCCTTTCCACATTTTTTATGAATATCAATGTCTTGTAGTATGTTCTGTATTTTACCGTTAATTTCGTCGGATGTCATCGCCGGAGTTATACCGATATAGTGATTCGGAAACCCCATATTCATCATTTCAATTCGCTTTGCAATCGTTTCACTTGAATGAAAGTCGCACCCTGATGCAAACATCACATACGGGAAGATGGGTAAGTTGGCGAATAACATCTCAGCACCTCTTATATTTTTGGCACCTCTTTCAATCGCATTTCCGGTTGCTTGCCGCTTTTTATTCTGTTCAAACAGAAGATCATTTGTTCCTTGAACCTTATCTTCTATAATAAGAATAGGTATAGAGCGGCCATCGATAAAATGGACTACAAATACACCCCCATCTGGTTTCATATATACGCTTTCATTTTCCTTATTTGGTGATGGCCCCCCACATTTATGAAAGTATTCCTGACATTCGTACAATGTCATCGTTTTTTTATGAGTAAGGGTTGCTCCGATAGCAATACACTTTGCTTCGATGTATGGGAGTAGTTCGCGGACTGCATGATTTAATGTATCTTCCGATGAAGCACTATCATCATTTAGCCGACGACCACTTATTACTAACTCACTTAGACGCTTGCTTAATCCACTTGACTGATCGATTACTGTATTTGACGCTGCCATATAACGTGTTTTTGTTGCTGTAAAAAAGAACTATTTACATAATTCAATTTATTCGAATAAATGCATGTACCCAAATTGTGGTTATATTATATTTACATAGTATAACTGGTACTGTCGATTGCCGCGATGTTAAAAAATATTCATTATAGTTTAATTGGAATTATCATAGTAATTGTTGGGGTATGGCAACTTATTCGTGTTACAACAACGTCGCCGATCATACCTGCTGCATATAAATCACCATCTTCCTCTTCATCTTCCTCTTCTCCACATATGTATGACATAGATAAATCTGGTATGTCAGTGAGTGATTTCGACCATGTTATTGAGAAAGCACGTGATCTTATAGAACCAGGCCATACTCATCCACATCGAAATATTATAGGGGATGAAAATGTAACACCTGCCGCCACTTCACGCATATCAGCATATCCTCATATATCAGATACAGTAAAAACCTCTCGGTTCTCTATAACAGATTTATTCTCTCCTCTTTCTTTGCACCCCCCGAGTTCAATCGAAGGTTTAGAAAATAAGTATTCGGGAGAACAACTCGAAGAATATGAGCCGGTTAATATGGCGAGTATCAACCAAGGCGATGTCCAAAGCAAGTTCAAGTTGAAGGACTACTATATTAAAACGGCATATAACTGCTGCAACACTGGCAGTTATAAAAACGATAATGTCAATCTCTCACAACTCAAGTATGTTATTAAACGTGGATGCAGGTGTCTCGACTTTGAAATATATTCGGTTGATAATAAACCAGTGATAGCATCATCCTCAGTAAATACATTTAATTACAAGGAAACATTTAATCATATTCCGTTTAATGACGCTCTTGAAGTAATAACCACATTCGCGTTTTCTAATTCAAAATGCCCAAACCCTCAGGATCCTCTCATTCTTCATATTCGGTTCATGTCGGCAAATAGAACAATGTATAATACAATGGCGGAGATAATGACAAAGAGTAAGAGTCTAGGGCCATTGCTTATGGGACCACAATATGCTCGAGAGAATCATAATAAGGACTTTGGAAATATACCCCTTCTTAGTTTGAAAGGTAAAATTATCATTATGGCTGATGCCACGAACCCCATTTTCAGAGAGACAAAGCTGAACGAGTTCATTAATATGTCATCAAACACGCTATTTCTCTCGAAAAAGACGTTTTATGAAGTGGCGACCATAGGAGATACAGAGGCATTTAAAGAAGCAAATAAGAAATATATGTCATTTGTTTTGCCCGAGAGAAGTGGAAAACCAGTAAACAAGTCACCAGTGCCTGCAATGGATAGTTGGGGGTGTCAGATGGTGGCGATGTGTTTCAATGACTCAATACGACAAGGCGATGATTTACTCAAACTATATGAAGATAAGTTTAATTCGTCAGGATATGCGTTTATTTTGAAGCCAGAAGAACTGCGGTATGTTCCGATTGTTATTAAGCCGCCTACTCCTGCAAACCCTGCTCATTCATATAAGGACCGAGCTACCGCGATTCCAGGAGGAACATTTCACATATAAAATACATCAACAACATGTTTTCTGGATATATATTTTGTTTGTATATATATAATAGTATATATACCAAGTCATTTCAATGTCATATATTGAAACATTTCAACGAGAGGCAAACGATAAAAGTGAAGACTTTAAAGAAAAAGAACTAGAAATACTACGAAAAGCAGTAGAAATCGTTGAACAAAAGAAGGGGCATGCCATCATGAAAGACCCTGAAATACAGAAAATCATCTCTATTGTTGAAAGTTTTATTAAGACAAAGAAGTTAATATGCTATGGAGGAACAGCAATAAATAATATCCTTCCCCCGCAGGACCAGTTTTATAATAAGGACCTTGAATTACCGGATTATGACTTTTATTCAGACAACGCTCTCGAAGATGCGAAAGAACTCGCAGATATATATTACAACGCAGGGTACAAAGAGGTTGAAGCGAAAGCGGGTGTTCACGTCGGGACATTCAAAGTGTTTGTTAACTTTATGGGAATCGCAGACATAACAATGATGGATTCGACTCTGTTTGCATCGATACGTAAATCCGCCATAAAGGTGGATGGTATATTATATGCTCCTCCTAACTTTTTAAGAATGGCGATGTATTTAGAACTTTCTCGGCCAGGGGGAGATGTATCTCGTTGGGAAAAAGTACAGAAGCGTCTGGTTCTTCTGAATAAAAGCTATCCTCTCAAAGGTATTGACTGTAAGAATGTAGATATACAACGACCATTTAGTGATGCGAAAAAGAGAACCAAGTCGAAGGAAGTCGACCCTCAAGAGGTCTATGATTCTTTGCGAGAGATATTCATTAAATCAAAACTCGTATTTCTTGGAGGATATGCGACCATACTTTATTCACGTTATATGCCCAAACGACTTCAAAAGATTATCGAAAAGAATCCAGACTTTGATATGTTGTCGGACGATCCGGAGAAGTCGTGCAAAGAAGTAATTGCAGAATTAACTTCGAGAGGTTATTCACAAGTAACAATGATAAAACATGACGGAATTGGAGAGGTAATATCTGAACACTATGAGATTCGAATCAATGAAGAAACAATTGCGTTTATATACAAACCTCTCGCATGCCATAGTTATAACCCGATTATGATTGACGGAGAGGAGGTACTTGTTGCTACGATTGACACGATGTTGAGTTTCTACCTAGCATTTATTTATGCAGATCGACCTTATTATGATGAGAATCGCATTTTATGCATAAGTCAGTTTTTATTCGATGTTCAACAGAGAAATCGCTTGAAACAAAAAGGTCTGCTTCGTCGTTTCAGTATTCATTGTTATGGAAAACAAGAGACTCTTGAAGACATGAAAGTAGAAAAGTCGGAGAAGTTTATTGAACTGAAAGATAAGAAAGATACGGATGAATATAATATGTGGTTTTTGCGATATGTACCACTCGAACATGACGCAAATAAAAAGAAGAAAAAGAAGAGATCAGTTAAAAAAGAAAAGAGTAAGAGCAAAAGTATGAGCAAAAGTAAGAGCAAGACTACGCCTTCTAAAACAACAACAAAAACAAAAACAAAAACACGAAAGAATAAAAACTAACTACCACATTATGTATGGTTGTCTTATAACATGTAGCTATTATTCTATTATTCTATTATTCTACTATTTCGTATTGTTATGTAGTTATTACGATGTGTCATTGGTTTTGTATCATATATGATAATAATATGTTACAAATATATATAGAATGTCCAACCCGATTACTCATGAATTAAGAGATATACAACATCTCATTGGTCTAGTCGATGGAGAGGCATCCGGTTCACCCAACATAAACTATAACCCAGACATTACACCAAGTACTCCAGGATACCATAGTGAAAAGCTGGTGATAAATCCACCAACACCGGATGGGTTTACTGTAATACATGGTGAAAACGCACATATTCATAATGTATCATTCAACATCGGTCATAGTAAAATGGAAAATGCAAACTTTCGAGGTGCATCTCTCATAGGCGTAACATTTGATACAGTGAGAAATATTAGTGAGGACGCAGAAACCGTTGGAATTATGAATAGATGTGTATTCGATAACGCCATTCTCCGAAGTCATTGTATTTTCTCTCCAACAATTTTGGTGGCTAGTAGGCATGTAAAAACCGTTGTAAAAAACTCATCATTTAAATATACTCAGTTTCAGCATACGTGTTTTAATAATACATTTATCGACTGTGACTTTCATTTTGCGCAATTTCAAAACTGCACATTATTAAATGTAACATTTTTGAATTGTAATTTAAGCTCGGCCTCCTTCCAAAACTGCGATGAAGTTGGCATGATATACTTTAATAATTGTAAAATTGACCACATGGAAGTTATATCCAGGTTTAAGTTTCCACCGAGTGGAAATAGTACAACAACACGACCGATTGGGTTGTCGTCAAGTATGATTGCATGGTGTAGGCGAATAAGTGGTATTCCCGAGTTTGACTTTACACATAATAACGGAAGGTATATACCTCAAGATCTTACAAGGGAAGAGCAAAGATTGTATAACCGTCTCGAGTATATTGATACAACGTATAATGAGATGCCATTCACAAATACGAGTACTCAACCTCAAGGTCCAAATCGAGTATTTGAACAAGAAGAACTCTCAATGACCCCAAGATCTGATACCAGTTTTGATGATGATGATGATGATAATTATGATGATGAGGAGGAGGAGGAGGAGGAGGAGGAGGAGGAGGAGTGGCAAGCACTACCTTCACCGCAGTCTCCTACTAGATCTGTCCCTATATTTGATCCAGTTACTGGAGAGGTTCATGGAAACCCCCAATATGTTCCGTCGGAAGAAACAACACCCATCGGAGATAGTTCATACGAAATTACGGCGAATGATACATATAACGATATTATATTGGGAGATGATGTTAATCTAATCGAATCTCTCAAAGATGTTGATAATACCGGAATGATATTCTTTCATGTTGAAAGTACTCCACCTGATGCATGGATAGGAATTACAAAAGAGCAACTTATTACAGTTGCAAATAATGACTCATATATAAAATATGCATGCACTCAAGAATGGTCGACTGAGGTTGCTCGACAAGGCATCACATTAGATGACATTGTGAAACCAAACGTTCCATATTTATCAATAGCTTCATTTGGCGCACTTTTTCGTGGTGTTATTTTATTAAAGCATCTACATACGATACTAAATGATACAGAGAACCGTGTATATGAACTCATTGATAATCCGTCCACTCCGAATCTTGTAACAACAATATCATATGGTGCATATATTACGGCTGATACATATGTCTCTCGCGCACATTGTCAAACAGGACAAGGTGACACAGTATATGATGTAAATTATATTCGTTTACCAGATGGATCCCTCCCTCCATCTACAATATACCCTAGCACACCTCTCAATACTGCACAACGTACACCGGTTGCATCCGCCAGGTCTCCAATTACAGAATATATGCTTAGAACAAATGAAAGGCCTCCACCATATGAAAGGCTCTCACCAATACGGAGAATGCCAAGTTTGGAGAGTCCAGCATCTCCAGCAATAGTTACACAGCAACTAAACAATCCTGGAACATTCAACTCTCCATCGCGACATAGACGTGTGAATCCTACTGTTAGAAGTAGAAGTCCTACTAGAAGTCCAAGTAGAAGTCCTACTAGAAGTGATACTGTTAGAAGAAGACTCTTTGGACCCTCCCCCACAAGTGGTGGTCGAAATATCAAGCGCTCTACACCAACAAAGTCATGTCGGCGACCATCCGTTCGTCGACAAGAATTAAAGAATAAACAGCGTACAAGAAGACAAAATCATAAAAATAGTAAAAGTATGAAAAAAGTAACACGTCGCCGAAAGTAACTACATTTAGTTACCATTACCAGACAAACGATTCAGAATAAGCATAATTACAAAATAAACTGATGCGAATGCAACGGATGTTGCAACAAGACCTGTTAGATTAAGATTCCCATCTTCGCCGAATAGAGAAGGAATAAAATGTAGAATCTGCGCTCTAAAAGCCGGCATCTGAAAGACAAAATATAAAATTGCCAAAAGTATTGGCACTTGAAACTGTTGATATATTGTTTCAAGTGTGTCGCGTTTATTTGCATCACGATTTGATTCATTCATTATTGTGCGCATTGTTTCATGATGATTAATATAATCACTGGTACCTGACGAAGCGGGAGGAATATAATTGGGGCGAACTTGATCGTCATGTGTAAATGCGGTTGGGTTCATCGGAATATCTCTCGTAGGAAGCATTGTTAGTCCTGATGCACCGGCTCGTTGTACTCCTGAGATCGCTTCGCTTAATAGTTTACTTGCGTCGGTTGGAGGCATCATCCCTTGTCCACCACCACCACTCATCATGCCTTCCACGTTAGGTGAATAAATAAGAGGATTTTCATTCGGGCCTCCTCTTTGTACAATCATATTCTGAGGGGGGACTCCACCGCCGCCGCTGCTGCCACTACCGCCACCCATTGGAAGGTCATCAATACTTGTCGTGTCTCCTGTCATTCTCTTGATGTCTCTCTCGATGTCTATCTCGATGTCTCTCACGATCTCTCTCTAAAAATTAAATTGCGTAATATATTCTACTAATATTGCTATAATTGAATATATTACGCACGTGGGTATATTGCATTATGCCCCCATCGGAACCACCTTTTTCGACGAATCACACTTCACTAATTTTGACTTGTATGTATAACATTTATCATCAAGTTTGTATACTTCTTTTTGAAGTTCCTTGAGAGGCGGGGCTTGAAACCGAATACAGTTACGGTCATTACATGCCTTTCTAAATAGTGATGCAACTCCTAATCCAAGAATTATCGAAACAATTATTTTCCCAGTTGGAGTATGAAATAATCTACCAAGAGCCATTTGTTATTATTATATACTATCACGTGATTATATACTATCGCGTCTTATACACAAATAACTATTTACTCGTTTGAACAGGTACAACCTTAAACTTTCCATTGGATGGACACTTCTCCTCTTTCACATCAAATGAAAAACAGTTATTTGCTTCATCTTTATATTGAAATGAACGCAGGTTATCTGGTGTTGGATATACATAAATCACCTTAGGGCGTGGCACCGAAATGTATACATAAAATAATCCTATTGCTAAACTAACAAAAAACACTGGGAAGTGAATGAAGTCATAAAACATCTTACAAGTCGCAGTATTATCTGGTCGTGTGTTATTATACTGTGTTATTATTTTTTATTGGCAGCGGCAGTGGAAGCGGCAGTGACAGCAGCAGCAGCGGTAGCAGCAATAGGTTGATTTGTTGATTGTTTTGCCTTTGCAACAAGCGCCTTATTATTTGCAATTACACTCGGAAGTTCAACTGGCATATACAAATCCTTATATGAAAACTCCTTTTGAACAAGGTAAAACTCATTCTTCTTATACCTAGATACCAGGGTTCCAGAAGTCCCTTCTTGACTCTCTACCGCCGCATATTCATACTTCAGTTCATTATATTTTTTATAGAGAGGTTCAATATCTTCCTGATACACAATAAGAACATCTTCAATCAACCCCATGTTTCCTGTTTCATGGAAGTCATTCATAATATCCTTTACTTTTATAATGTTCGCCTGTATTCTCTCGTGTACCTTTGTCAAGGCGGCCTTCTTCTCAGCATTATCTACAATATTAAGATAGTATGTTCGAAACTCTCCATATATCTCTAGTTGAGAGGTTAGTTCATCTTGAATCGCATCAAACCGTTGTACTGCTTCCTCTTCTGTAATAAAGTTAAATAATAAATCGAGTTTTAATCGAATAATCTCTTCCTTCGTTTCGCGAACATCATTGAGAGCTTGTATCATAAGAGTTTCTAAACTCTCAAACTTTCCGCGATTGATTTCGATATGAAGACCACATGGTTGAGAGATGTTTCCGCAAGTGACTTTAACAATTCCATCATTCTGAGTAAAAATACTGCCACCATCCTGTTTACAAATAATGCATTTACGTTTTATACCTTGCATAATACGGGCTTTTTGTGTTGTAGATATGTTGCCGTATTTCTCTCTTGCGGCTTGAATAAGGTCGGCCTTCTTCTCCGCATATTTGGCATCATATGACTTCTTCAGTTTATAATAATTGTTAAATGCGTCGGTGAGTTTATCGTACTCTTCAGGTGAAATGAGAGAATATGAAACTGGAATGTAAATGTCTCTAATTGCTGATTGTGCATCTTCGACCATTTTCTGAACCTCTTTTCTCTCGTTCTTTTTATTCAAGTTCATCAGCATTTTTGTCGCTGCCTTCATTGTTGCACGAGTCAACTGTTTTTTACGATGAGATGCTGACGAGGATGAAGATCTCTTGGTTGCACCGCCGACTAGACCTTCATCAAATGGCGGTAAAAACAGAGAGGTTGTTCCATAATTTGATTCAAAATTGGGTGAATGATTACTCATTTATAATTGCAGGTATATTAGTGTACTATAGTATAAAAAGAATGTATTTCTAGCGTGTTTGATAATACTGTTCGTCGGGACCCACCCATCGTGGAAGGTTTGTTAGCATTCCCATTCCAATACCACCTCCTTGGCCCCCGCCACCGCCGCCGCTACCACCCCCACCACTATTACTTAATATACTTGCGCCTCTCCCATCCATCGGAATACCCTTACTTTGAGCATAATGAGTTGCATTTACTAATCGAAGCTTTGATAAAATATACTCCTTTTGCCGCCTGGATCTCTCCTCTCTCTCTTCCGGGGTCATCTTTCCTTTATATCTATAATACAACCATGCCCCAATTACACATACAACCAGAATAAAACCAAGTATGTTATATATTCGATTGTAATATTTCTCCTTAATTTGTCTACAGTTTGACAACGTATGCGAGATAAATGATTTAACACCAGGTTCAATGAGTTGCGGTCGTTCCATAAAACGGTAATTACCTATTCCGTTATATAGTTATAAGCGAATAAAAGAACCCGTTAATTCACACCGTAATTATTCTCAAGTATATACAATACAGTACAATAAGATACTTATTTGTATATCTAAATATCTAAACAACGATTCATCATTCACGATACACAGTTGTAACATATTTCCACATACCTGAATCGTCATGGCAGAAATAACCCCCAGCATCGCTATTATATATGCTCTCGTAGTTGTTACGGCATACTCCTATTATAAAAACATGAAAGAAGGGATGATGAGTATTGGATCATCGGTCGGGTTTTTTACTCTCCTTATTATCGGAGAACTCATGATAAATATCGGAATGAGTAAAGATATTTGCGGGTTTGAACAGTACAAGTCGGCCTTAATAGCTACTATTCTTCCCTGGGTTTTAGTATTTGGTGTATTAAAAGCAGTTCTAAGTGCATTTCCTGGATGGCTTATACCATTCGGAAACACATTTGGATACTTATTTGTGTCAATTATGACAGATATGAAAGAAGTATTTGATAACATATTAACCCCGCAGTTTAATCTTGATCCATCTGCACAAGTTGGAAAAGATGAACCAAGCAATTCGGTGGCAAATAAAAAGGATATCGGAAAAGCTTTAGAACAAATATATACAGATAAGTCAATTTTACTTAATGAATTGAATCTTGATAATATTGAAGACTTCTGGCGTGGGTTTAAAGAATCGAAACTCATAAGAGAGAGTGCTAAATATGAAGAGCTTGGCAAGTTAAAACATTTTATTATGATGAAGAGTATTGTTTCTGAGTTTGTATGGTATGTACTTGCTGTTCTATTAGTTGTATCAATAAGCTATAACTATTTGCTTAACTCTAGGTGTGTGTATACACCGGAACAACAGAGAATACGTGCCAGAGCATTGAAAGAAAAGAAGGATGCGATGGATGCTAAGAAAAATAAGGAGAAGAATACGATTTATACTGTAACAGCGTAACTTTCTATAACCAATATACTTACACATATGACAGTATGATCATATGTGTAATAATAACCACGATTACATAGACAGACACAAAAACACCCCAAGCAACCCCACCCATCTGAGGTAACATTAATCAACATAATATAATATTGTTACATATGACAAAAATGCTAAAATAATAGTGACTAACCATATCGGCACCACTGTTTTGCTTTTATACCCAATACCAAACTCTCTAAAACTACCATCATTATTATATATAAATCCTGGTTTTAATGCCTGAACTGCAACAAATAAAACGATAAATAATGCTATTGAAAACCCTGCCACATTTTTTCTTATTATAAGTCTATTTATCATTGTTGTTACTATTATTATTGTATACTATATATACATTTCTATTTTTTCATTATATCTTTCATTATATCTTTCATATTACATTTCATAATACATTTCATGATATTCTTCCCTTTACGAGCAGTATGTTTTGTTCGCAAACGCTAGATATTTTTTATTGAGGTTTTGTACTTCTTTGGGAACTTTATCTTTGGTGGAAAGTGTACGTGTTATATCTTCACACCCTCTTTCATTCTTCTTTTTACCAAAATGCTCAAAATTGTTTGTCTTCATTGTTTTCTTTACACAAATCTCATCATTTAAAATACCGGCCCAAAACAATGCCATCCAATCATATTTTTTCCGTATTTCATCTTTTTTTTCTTCTGGGGCATTGTTAATCTCCTTAAATAATTCAGATGCTTTCTTCGCCCCTTTTGAGCCACATGTTACCTTTTTATGATAATTATATGCCTTCTCGGCAAAATCACTATCGTCTAATGATGGAATCGGAGGGTCTTTTGACTTTTTTGACTTTTTTGACTTTACACCTTCCAATATATGATTACTTCCTGCTATAATAAGAATAAATATCATAAATAACACTTCATAATTCGGTGTTTTTCTTGATAAGTAGAAATACGAAAGTATTAGAATAAGCAAAATAATAATTGGTTTCATGTACGAATTGTATTATTATTTACTGTATATTATATCCTGTATACTATATCCTGTATCTTGTATACTATATACATGTAACAGAGAAATAAATATAATAATTGAAGTTTGTAAATATATTATACCATACAGAACATAAAGCCATTTTATTATATTATAATATACAGATGAATTGTGAATCCACTCCTCTTGAATATGTGTCATTGGACAAATGGTCCAAAACATATGATATTGCAAAAAATGTTGTTGTAGCCAGCGGACTTATTGCAGTCGGCGCATCATTTATAAACGACTATTATTTTGTAAAAAACAGCGGTTGTCCATCCAAGCAAAATCATTGCGACTTTGTTATTTGGAACCGCGTGAACAAAACAGTAAAAGTAGTTACACTAATCGGAAGTATTGCGATTATAATGGAAGGCATTCGAAATATCATCAATTAGTTATCGTTGCATACTTGTAGCCACGTAAAACATATCAGTTATAGGTTTGATACTGATATGTTTTACCTAATATATAATGTTACTCATTAAATAATTCAATCATTCATTGAATCAACTCATTGTCCAGTATGCATCTACTACCGGCTCATCTCTTTCTCCATCTCCATCGTGCCTAATCATATATGAACTATCTGCATACTCCGGATAGTCGTCATCCTCAGGTAGCCAGCTCATGTCATTCTCCTCTCGCTCAATCTGTTCATTCATAATATCCGTCTCCATCATCTCAAACATAAGAATATCGCGATTCATAATTGTTACATCATTTCTCCTTCCAAGACGTTTTTCATTCATCGCAGTCTTTACAATCTGTTCACGTTCTTCATCATATGCGTCTGCATCATATGCGTAAACACTGCTGTCGTTTCCTTTACTCCATATTCCCAACCCATGCTTCTTGAATAAGTTTGCAACCTCTCGTTGCTCCACCGACATATCACCCAAGTACTTGACAAATCCATCTTTCTCCTTGTCTTTCACTCGAATAATCTTCTCCTTCACTGTATTGAGATTCATATTTATCGCACGTTTATCACTCTCAACCACCTTTATAAATGCTACCAAGAGATCAGATACACGCTGTCCCAACGCCTTTTTATTTCCCATTATAATATCCATATCATTAATCGTTCCGTTCTGTAACTCATATGAATTAAATACCGATGTCAAATCCGAGTCAGGTGTTTCATCTTGTGCTGATGTAACTACATCAAATGTCTTGTCACGAATCTTTTCATGCTCTCGAATCATTATATCCGTTTTACTTTCCTTCTTCCCCTTTTGGACTTTACTCCTCTTTGCAGCGGCTGATCCTGGACGAATCAATTCAGTCGCCTCATTCTGATAAATTGTTAATGGGGTCTCTACCACCAACTGAACATACTCATTCATCATCGAGAGAAAATAGAATAAAAACAGTTGCTCCACAATTCGTCGGTCGAAGATTGAATACTGTGGAATAATCTTACCACTTTCATCGTCGAAATACATCTCCGCATAAAATGGAGTCACTTCGATCATCTTCTTTATGTTATCAAATACTTTTATTGCATGACGTAATACCTCCTTAATGACATCGTCGTTATAAAACTGCTTCAATGACGTATAATGCGATGATATTATGTTTTTAATATCGGACAAGTGTGTTTCAGAAAATCCCCAGTGCCGCGGCATTGAGAGGTTGTCAAAGTCAACACGATTCATAATAATCTGGGGAATCACATCAATAAGACGATATAACACATTCTTCATAAACTGAAGCGACTTTGTTGTTGTTTCATCTATCTTTGACATAAGTATTTGCGACCCATTTTCCTCAAATATGAGAAGATTCTTTATTGTAGCGATAAAGTCGCGCATTACTGTCTTTGATTGTTTGCCATTCTCTTGAACAAACGCAATAATACGCGCCTCCATTGCATCATTCATTCTAGAAAGGTAATTCTTCAAATCTCTCATCTCTTCCGTATCCTCTTCCACCGAAATATCGAATGTATCCATGTTTCGCAATAAGAGATCCCGTAACTCATGTGGGATAATACAATGATGCTCCTTTTCTGCGACCCCCGACACTCTATTCTCATCCTCCTCATTCTCTCGCATATCATACATGTTATTCATATACGTAATCACATCTCTCAGTCGCTGAAAATGAAGTTGCTCGCGTCTTTCACTTCTCACATACCTAGAATCAACCAGATTATCCTTATTTATAATTCGCATGAGGTTATGCAAACTTTCCTCTGTAAATATGCGTGAATCTCTCTTCATCTTGCGAATCTTTTCATCGAGAGAATCATTCACATTCCAGTCATCTGGCTTATCCATACACAACAATTTCAACTCATCGCTTATCGGAAGACCACTATTCAACCGACAATAATGAATAAATGCCATATATATCACATGTTCATCTAAGTACTGCGATATTGGCGGAAATGCTAACTTGGTATTACGATAATCTGAAATAAAAGGTGCCTTGCCAATTTCCAACATATCATACACAATATCATTCAAATACTTGATAATATTATTGTTATGATGAATCGATTGGTTGGCTGCCTTGAAATAGTCCAGTGTTTTAATACTACGAGTATCCGCGTCGTTGCAGCACGCATTCTCAATGAACGGCTCGTTTGCCGCATTAGATAATAGCGGCGACTGTTTTTTCACGATTTCGTGAATCGCTTGCTGTATCTCGAAGGAAAAATACATCGCCTTTGTCTCAAGAATACTCATCTTTTCATGCTGTCCCTTATTTCCCTTCTTCATTTCATCAAGGAGAGCATTCGTAAAGTCGCTAGAAACATTCTGGGGGGTCTTCATATTTGTTAGACTCTTGAGAGGTGGGAGAAAGTTCGTCCATTTTCCTACATGGAGAGATTCAGGTATTTCGGAAGTATCCACGCGATTCTTTATATATTCGCGTTTTGCCTGTAACTTCTCTTGGATTGCAGGATTTGTAACAATAAATGTTTCAATAAATCTCTTGATCGTCGACATAATATCCGACTCCTTCTTAATTGACCGGATCGTATTCCACGGCTCAATCCCCGACTGAATCTTGTATGCAATACATGCTATATACATCATACCAGTAGTATCTTCATCCCCATCGAGAGGATAACCCGAAAATGAACGCACACACCCTGGGAATGTTTTTCGCGTTTTTATTTCAGGAATAGATATTTGTATTGCGACAACAATGTATGAGAGAGAAAGCAAGAGAAGTGTCTGAAAATATGTATCCTTAAATGACGGACGTTTTTTACCCGTCTTCTGGAAATATCTCTCTGCTTGCTCTTTGTACGCATCTTCGCTTTGAACAGACGACTCGAGTGTTTTCATCGTATTCTGAATAATAAACTCGCGGTGTTCACTCAAATCAGCGCCAATATGACCTGCAATGCTCGTTATTATTCCATTTATCATTCGTGCATCCGGACTACTATACTTGGTTACAGTTGTTAGTCCCGCTCCACTCTTGCCCGGAGGAATATGACTTGTTACCTCTAATACCGCCTTTTCAGCATCAACGTCCAGTACTTCTCTCGTTACTAACTTGTACCCTTCGTCGTCGTATCCTTCATCGGTGGTGTGTTCTATCTTCTTAATAATATATCCACTATGCTTATCAACCCATGATTCGCCATCAGAACTACTTGTTCCTTGGTTAATACAGATTGTATCAATTACCTCCGAGAGAATGACACCATTACCACTTCCCGTAAAACTCTGTATAAATGCTGCGGCAATTGTCTCTAAAAATGTTGGCAGCAATTTCTCATTTGTTTGAATACAATATAACCACCAAGGATCCTCTTTCAATGTTGGATTTGCCGCCCGAGTATACGACTTTACAAATCGAATAATGTCAAACTGTTTCTTTACATAATCATTCTGTCCAAGAATCATATCTCTCAATGATGCTCTCGGAGAGATTACAATCCCGTCATCTTCCGAATCAGGGCTTCCGGAGGCACCAATATAATAAATACGATCATTATACTTCAACTGATTCTTTTGTGATATATCAAGCAGTCTCGTCGCTTTCTTTACGTCATTGTCAAACCTGGCATTGATGAATCGATTGAAATTGTCGCGCGTAACTTGATACTTAATATCAAACTCCTCTGTCATCTTATCCAGAAGTTTTTTCTTCAACGCTTTCAACCCCTCTTCGGGAGTCGACTCTGTTGTCACACCCTTATCCACAACTTCCGATACAGCGAGAGGAAGACAATTTTTATTCATATTGCAAAAATATGACATATCGTCGGTAGGAGATGTTTCAGGAATGCTCTCATCTCTAACCCACACATTGTTCTTGCGAACATAATACTGATAACTAGGGATAACATGTTTATCTGCGTCCGTATCGCCAAATACAACATCCTTTATTTCAACAACAGCATAATGTCCGTCCTTTACTAATCGCATTCTATTACCACTCATCATAGTTTCAGCCAACTCCTGAGCAGTACTTAGTCCGACATTTTTATCCTTGATAATTCGGTCAGTTAAAAACATGCGAAAGTCATCCTCTGACATTTCATCACGTTCTACACTATACTGGTCTACATAATCATAATCAGTATCATCATAATCTTCGTTGAAATATACGAACTCATATCCATTATCATACTCTAATTCTACTATCGCATTGTATTTCTTTGCAAGAACATATTTCGGTTTAGGTGACTCTTTTCTTTCTCCATTCGATGAATTGGATGCGGCGGATGCGGCGGATGCGGCTTCACCCTTACTACGTAATTCGTCTGACTGCTCCTTCAAAACAAGACCAAAGTCAAACGGGGTTATTATATCAACAGTAGTCAACGCAATCGCATCCATGTAAAGTGTAGCATAGTCGATCAGTAACATCCGCGAGAGAAGTTCCGAGGAAGAGAGAAGATGTTGGTTATATGTGTCTTGGTCACCAATACCAGTTGCATATGATTGCCCCTTTGCGCGACTTCTCTCTTTCGGATTAGTTGACATTGCAATTTCCCTTATTCCTGACCGGACTTGTTCATCCGCAAACCCATACGTAGAAAATACCTTCTCATCCAACATCTTGCCAGTTACCAGAAGCTTGTATAATAACGAAACCCCTGCATACCGGACCATATATTTATGCGCACGAAACTTCGTGAAACTTCTCGACCTGTTCACATAGTTTCGCTTATACTCAGCTATTCTCTCATAAATAAACTGAGTAATGTCATCGTATTGTTTCGCAGTCAAATCATTCTGATAAATCGAGAACGGCTCAAGATACCCTAATACTTCATTCAACGAGAGCTTTCCATTGATATATTTTCGCATAATTTCAAACAACACTCTTGTCTTAGGAATAATCACCTCCAAGAATCGCCGATGCTTATCTACGGCTGATATAGATTTCGACGGCGATGATGAGTCGATCACATTATCAGCCATTACATAATGCGTAATCTTATTCATGAATGTTGCGGCATTAAACTCAATCGGCTTTCCCAAATCCTCGATCTCTTCCGTGACAATCGACGTTGATTTACGCAACATCTCCCAATAATTTAAATTATGCGCATTCAGATTTGTACGGTCTAGGATGTTTGTTCTAGGTAAATGAATACGCGAATAACGAACTGCCTGTTCTGGTAGAACTAGATATGACGAGACCCCTATCGAATCATTGCTAGTCAACTGAGAGAAGTTATATGGATGTCGCGACCTAGAAAATACTTCCGATCCACTTTCCAGTTTATTCAATCCAAGATTATATCGCTGAATGACGAATCGACGACGATGCAAGTGTTCTTCATCCGCTCCTTTCCCCGTGACTGCCGTCGAGTAAAAGTTGCCAAGGTTATCGATGATTGCAGTTATGTTACTATTTACTTTGCGATAGTCAATGAGGTTGTCATTCCGAATTGGTTGCATAAATGGAGTATGATGACGGTCCATTGTCTTCGTCATATACTGAGAGAATGTCTCGTTGTTTGCTAAAAAGTTGCGAGAGATTTCGTTTTCAGATCGAATCTCATCTCCCAAATGCTGGATCATAATGTCATCCTCTCTGTTTTCTCCGAACTCGTTTCTGTCACTAGTCAATACATCATCGATATTATACATGATTCGCCGTGTTTTGACTACTGGTAGGATCCATTGTAATGTTGTAGCCATTCTCTCAATTCGATTCACGAGAGGCTTATATGCCAATCCCTTCTCCTTCATAATTCGTGGGTTCCCATTTTCATCAAACACGGAAAACTCATGTCTAAGTTCCTTGAATCTCTCAACCATTGTATGCAGGTTAGAAAGCACTGCTGCACTACGTTTCGTACTTGGAACATTCGATAAAAGCTCATCTAACAAATCATTCGTCTGTTTTTCAATACTATATCTTTTGTTCTCGTCAGATACTTCGACTGTTTGTACTAAAACATCCAAATCTTCACCAAAATGAATCTGATCTGCATCAATTATAATTTCGCGCATCTTCTCTCGGATCTCGTCGACTTTGGTAGATGTGGGTGGAAGTTGTTCCACTCCGTATGTTTGATCACTTGTTCCTTCTGGCTGAGAGGTTGCATCTTCCCCTTCCTCAAATATTCCAAGCCTTCCACGACGACCCTCTCTTCTTATTTTGCTTATGTCATCATTATCGATATCTTCTTGCTGTGTACCTTCTATGCCCATATTTTGTTGCTCGACATCAGCCATACCCAAGGATGTCTTTGCAATAGAAGATGAAGGTGGCATACGAATATTTATTCTCTCAATCGGAATATCTTCCGGAATACCCTTATACGCAAAGTCGATATAGATTATGTCATTTTCAGGGAAAGTCTTTATTTCAATCATATCCTCTTCCACATTTGTGATTAACCCCGTAATTGTGGTCGGTAAATCTCCGCCGAAATATATGTCAATCCATGTACCAGTTACAAGGCCATTCTGTCTTGCATATCCCGCATGGTCTGCACGGCTTAATATCGATAGATTATGAATGGATTCATCAGAGAGTGCGCCATTTGCATCGATCTTTAATGTAAGCTCCGCCTGTGTATCCACATCGATTAACCGTATTTTCCGATTATCAACTACATCAATATAATCCACAAGAAACATATGGTCATTTATTTCTGAGTTGGTGGGTGCATTTATCTCGACAATATCTCCCAACTGAATCTGAATATTTACTGGTTTATTATTGTTGTTATTATTCATATCACCTCGAGATGACATATACGCGTGATATATGTATTTATATTATTCACATATTTTTTTACGATATCTTGTACTTGTCTATGAAGAATACAGTAGTATAAAGAACTATGCAAACATATATAAAGACATACCATACATATATTTATCTACTACACGTCATTTGTTAGAAATCCCGTTTTCGAATATAATTAAACAATGTCAAATCAAGTTTCTTCTCATTCGAATGTGTTACCCGAGATTATTACACACGTACATGATATCAATAAGATTCCGCATTTTGCCACAATATGCGCTCTTTCAACTAAACAGGATAAACAAAACCTTCAAGACCTACTTACCGAGAATAATATGACACTTCGCGAGAGTGTTGTGACATTTCATAAAAAGGATGGATCCAAGAGCGAGGATAGTTTTTCAAAATATTATATTCTTAAATATGATCGTTCAAAGTTGCGTGAAGACCAGTATTCTACCGTTGGATTCGCTCGCTCGATCATTCTGAATGAACATGGAAACATTGTATCTTATTGTCCTGCGAAAATGATTCATCCTGAAACTAGTCGTATTGAGGCATTTGTCTGTAACGATGTCACTGCAAATGAGTATGTGGTCGCAGAAGAACTAGTGGAAGGTATTATGTGCAATTTATTTTATAATGAAGACCAGCAGTGTTGGATGGTATCAACGAAGAGTTGTGTTGGTGTACGTAGTGAAGAGTCGTCTGTAACTCAAACACAGCGAACGCTTGATGCAAAGATTCAGAAGAGGGAGAAGAAGCGTGCTGAGAAAGTTGCGGGGGGTGAGCAGCTGCAAGAGGATCAAGGTCAGCATCAGCATCAGCAAGAGAAGCAGCAAGAACAACTTCCTAGTTCGTCGGAATCAGAAGTTACATCACAAGACAATTCTGGTACAAAGGCCACGTCACAGTCCATCATTCACGACCGTTTTTATGAAACATTGGATGAAGCAAATGTGTCTCTTGATACACTCCCCAAACATTTATGCTATAGTTTCGTATTGAAGCATCCCAAAAATCCCATTGTAAATGTTGTAGCTAAGGCCGAAGTGTATCTTATTAGCGTGTATGATTGTTCATCAGGTACTTCAAAGGGTGAGATTACCGAACATGATGTCGAGGAATATACGGAACTTTTTCATCAGACACAAGTTAAATACCCCAAACAACTCACTACCAATAATCCTGCATGTGTTGATGGAGTATGTAGTGAAGTAGTAACTGTTGCGAAGATTAAAGATATGTATATCGATACATTTAGATGCAGCGTCGACTTTCCAGGCGTGGTTTTTCATAATAAAACAACTGGTGAACGTTTCAAGTATCGTGGTCCTGCATATGAAACCGTAAAGAAACGCAAAGGACACGATGTAAAGTTGCTGGCACAATATTTACACTTGAGAAAGTCACATAGTATTAACTCCTTTTTGGAGAAGAACCCTCAGTTATCGAAGAAGTTTTCTGAGTTCAGAGAGAAGTTGCATGCATACACCGATGAGCTATATAATACATATGTGAAATGTTATGTAAAGAAAGAAAAGAAGTTAGGTGAGTTTCCTTATGAGTTTCGAACAAACGCATATAAACTGCATCATGATATTTACTTGCCATCAAAGAAGGCTGCAACAACCACTGCTACATCGCCTCCTGTTTTTATTACAAAAGGTACGGTTATTGGGTTTGTTAATAACCTAGACCCACGCGAACAAATTGTTTGCTTGGATATGACGTGGTATAAGAACAAAGAACGTGTGAGACGTACCACGAATAATGACGAGGGTAAGTCGGAGCAACAGGGTAAGTCGGAGCAACAGGGTAAGTCGGAGCAACAGGGTAAGTCGGAGCAACAGGGTAAGTCGGAGCAACAGTAACCCTCACTCGTATTTTACATTTTAACTATTTATTTGCAATATATAACTTGATTGTTTATCAAATTATATAATGATATATGAACGACTTAATAATACGTATACCCCAGAAAATAATACATCTACACTAGTACCAGCAAAGACGAAACAAGCGCCTCCATCACGAAAAGTAATAACGTCAGATAATGTATTTCAGTCACCCCGCGATTACAAGTACGAACCATCACTATCAACTCAATCCCGACATATCGACTACTTATCTGATAACTCATCACCCATTGGGTCATCTCCTTCATCCTTTTTTATTCACAGAACATCATCATTCAGCTCCAACGAAGATCTTTACTCTAAATATGTACTTTCGTCTACAAATTATCCTATCAAAACATATGATGAACATGTTTGTTTAACAGAGAGAAAACATCGAACCAGATATAATCATGACATCTACAATAATGAAAGCAACTTTATGTTTTATTTAAAGGTGGCATTTTGTTGTGACGGATCATAATTAGTAACACCACTTCTATCCATCAAAAGTCAGCATCAAAATTAAATGTCGTGTCCGTTATTGTTTTCTCTGCAAGTGCATATTCCCCCACCCTCTTCTCAAAAAAGTTGGTCTTCCCTTCAATACTTATCATCTCCATAAAGTCAAATGGATTTGTTGCATTATATATTTTATCATACCCAAGTTGCAATGCTAGTCTATCAGCAACAAACTCAATATATTGAGTCATCAATTTAGCATTCATTCCAATCAATCGACATGGCAATGCATCCGAAATAAACTCCTGCTCGATTTCAACTGCCTCGCGAATAATCTCGTTAATACGCTGTTTCGTCATCTTCTTATTCAACTTGGTATAAAGTAACACCGCAAACTCGGTATGCAGTGCCTCGTCACGAGAGATAAGCTCATTGCTGAATGTAAGCCCCGGCATTAATCCACGCTTTTTCATCCAGTATATCGAACAAAATGCACCTGAAAAGAAGATTCCTTCCACACACGCAAATGCCACTAACCTCGTATGAAATGAACTTCGCTTATCACCGATCCACTTTAATGCCCAGTCCGCCTTCTTCTTTATACACGGAAAATGCTGAATTGCATTGAAAAGTTTCGACTTATCTCCTGTGTCTTTGATATAGGTGTCAATCAATATACTATACATCTGCGAATGAATGTTTTCCATCGCAATCTGAAATCCATAAAATGCTCTCGCTTCTGCTAACTGAACCTCCGTCATAAAACGAACCGCCAGATTCTCCAACACAATTCCATCACTCGCTGCGAAAAATGCAAGCACCATCGAGAGAAAATATCGTTCATCTTCATTCAAGGATGACCAATGTGCCATATCCTTTGATAAATCAACCTCTTCCGCACGCCAGAAACATTCTACTTGCTTTTTATACATTGACCATATATCCTGATCTTTGATTGGAAACATCACAAACCTCTTATCGTCTTCTTCCAATAATGGCTCTGAAATATGCGCACGGGTTGTTTTTACAGGGGCGGCAGGGATAATGCTTTCTGTAGACAATAATACTCCATTTTCTTCTAACATTCTTATATCCAGTCAATTAGTAACTACAATTAATAACTACAATTAATAACTACAATTAATAACTACAATTAATAACTACAATAATAAAAATATCGTGTGTGGTTCTAATAATTTAAATACTTTATTTGTGATCAATATACGTGTAGTATATAGATAATCCTATATAAAGGTTTAAACTAGTATTTGCTAAATAGTATATAAGGTAATCCGATATAATTTTATTTTTGTTTATAACAAATTAATGGTTTAAAAATACATATGGTATATACATAAAGTTATATCACATTTGCATCACATATATCCAAATATAACAATGCGAAAAAACGCATTTGTCGAGGATATTGTTAATTTCACTGATAACCCGCATTCACCCATGTCATTTAATAAAAAATATTATAAATCTGTATCAGATGCACCGGACATTTCGGTTGATGTCCAGTTAATAAATCTCGATCGCCGTCCAGACCGAATCGAATATATGAACGAACATATGCCAACGTCTCTCGTTTATAATCATTTTTCGGCGATTGATGGATCCGTTCTTAGCAAATATTATCGAGAGAGAGAAGAAACGCGAAACCTACTTGATATTATTCGTGGGAGAGACCGTGTCCCCGGAGAGGTTGGATGCTGTTTAAGTCATTATCTTGTTTGGAAGAATGCCGCCGAATCTGCACGAGAATCCATGGCTCGAACTAGAACGAAGACTTGCCTTACTCTCGTATTAGAAGATGATATTCGTTTTACAAATGAAACCCTGCCCCTATTCAATAAAACACTTGCAGACATCTCACAATATACCTTGCAATCTCTTATGAACCCATATCCAAACCCAAGTACACCTACCAAACATGACCCGCTAGCATGGGATGTGATGTATGTCGGAGGACAATGGACCCCTGATTACGGATTAAACAGTCACGCATATTTCGACTTTCAACGAATAAAAGTTGGAGAAAATGGGTCGTATTTTCACCCCGTTAATCACGATCAAATGCTTGGACATAGACTGCTTACACATGTTGGAGGAACACTTTATCGCCGCAGAAATATGCATTATAGTGCGATTATTCATGGAAGTATGAATGTATGGAGTACATGCTTGTTTCGTACTGCCGGTGCATATCTCGTTAGCCCGGAAGGTGCAAAAAAGTTGATTCGCGCAGTCAATATTGACCGAGGATTATTTATGAGAACACCTCTCGATATGTGGCTTCTTGAGATGGACTTTAGAGGATATATTAATGTATTTGATAGTATTACACATCCATTCTATCAAGGGGGATTCGAACTAGTTACTGATCATAGGCTTGTTGCAAATGATATTCATAGAGGAAATTATCGGAAGATTGAATTAGACTGATGAACACAAACAATACATGTTATATATTAGAATAACATATAACATATATAACATATATCACATTCCATATTATTATCCAATTTCACAAATATTGCCTTCTGCTGCTGATATGAGTCCCGCTGGATCCACTCACATTTTACATGAAGAAGTCATGCTCGACTCAACTGAATCTTGTTCTTTCGGAAACTAATATCACCCTCTCCTTCTCTCTCCTTCTCCTTCCCTCCCCGCTCCCACCAATAAAAATAATAACACCATAATACAAAAGACTCAACATGTCACAGTCTCTTGTATCATCATCCTATCCATTCCAAAACATGATTATTGCACCATCATTCCTCGCACATATTGTCCAAGGCCTTCTTATTCTCTACCTTGTATGGCTCATTTTCACAAACTTCTCGTCTCTTCAACACCTCAATATATATCATAAAATAACTGTAATCATACTAATCGCCATTCTTATCGGCGTTCACGGAATATCACACCTAGGTCTTGAATCTGTATATCAATTTATGCCGACCGATATATAGATAGATACTTTAGATAACACTTCCTCATTTACTTACTTTGGAATATACTTCACCGAAAATGTTGACCAGTCAAACCCATCCCCCCATTTATTCCCCTTTGTAATGTCACTATATCCTTCCTTCTGAATGATATATTGATCCACTGCTAACCAACATTTATACTTCTTCTGAATAATTTCAGTATAAAAATAGTCAATGTTCATGTTTTCCAGGTGTTCAATATCATCACTGCCCAAATACTCACTCAATATAATATCATACATATGATTCTTCACCAAATACGCATGGTTGCACCAAATCGATCCTGTTACCCACTTACCACTCTCATCACTTCCTGCATACTTTGTCAAAACACCACCAAAGTATAAAATATCCCATTCATTCGGAAGAGAAATATGCAGCAAATCCTTTATATGAGGTCTTAATACTACATCATCTTCCAATATCAATACACTCTCAAAATTATTGTCCTTTGCATACTGAATTGCCTTGATATGTGACCGAAAACACCCAACTACCGGATTCGTGTGCAAATTATTCATCATTAAAACATGAGGTAATCCACAATCCGATAAATGGGTCGACACATACTCTGATTTATCTGGCCTCTCCGCCAAACATAACACGACCACCTTCTCTGCAAATCGAGGTGATCGCAGAAATGATGCATCCGGACATTCCACTAATACACTAGGTTGCTCTTTCGATACCGCCTTCGCCTTTACATCTTCTTCTTCCTCCTGGATTACTAATTTTACTTCATCATCATCCTCGCAAAATGCACCGTTTTTATACACATCCAATCGTGCCTTCTCATACCTCAAAAATCGGTTTCGTAACATGACGTCCCCTAATATCGTCTCCCATAAATGCGTTCCATATGACTTATCCGGAAACTCATAATGCGTGGCTACAGTGTCACTCTCCGATGCTTCAAATCTCCAACGGTCCTGCCAGTGAAACGGAAAAAATGTATCCCCCTCCAATAACGTAATATGATATTTATACATATAATGCGGGTTTTTATCAAGCAACTGCTTGTTCGTATCACGGATATGATGCGCCCAGATGTTCATACGAAGACCCGACTTAAATGCATCTAACCATAACCTCAAAAATCCATTCTTTGGTTTCGCCGCCATAAACGCATTAATCAAACAATCCCGATCATTCCTTTCCTTTGACAAATATAATTCATGCCCCGACGAAAAAACCTCTTCGAAATTACGCGTGATTAACATATCCAAATCCAAATATACCCCGCCAAACTCATATAGTACCTCAAGACGAACAACATCCGCCTTATACTGAAAATGATGCAACTGAAATCCGTCGAAATATTCCGGAACCATTACAGGAATAACTGATACATTTTTATTCGACACTATGTCATCCCAATACTTATTTCCAACCGGTGGAACTACATTATAGATTCGTACCGCATAGTCCGGCATATACTGCAACATTGAATGAACACATCTATGATGATAGTTATGAAAGTCAGTCTCGCCGAAAAATAATAAATGGATTATTTTGGGAATCGGGTTCGAGTCACGTTTATATAATGTACCCAGATTACACATTGAGTAAAAACGCAGGTTTTCATCCATCGCCGGATCATCAATAATTTTTTCAAACTGACCGAGAGATGTCTCCTTATCATAATGAAAGTTCGCAAATGCTTGGTAGAACCGAACATGCTGCGTTGCTGTTACATCCAACTCCTCAAAATAATCCAAATACATCGTAGTAAGTGCATTTAAATGTTCAAGAGAACGTGAATTATACATTTCATTAATCGTCGAAAGCATCTGATCCTTATTCATATGTTTGTAAAATAACTGGTGGGTCCTCATTGCAATATCCCGACGATACCTTTTACCAGTCTCACTTTCTTCCTTCCATTCAGCTGCCATCGGTGGAATATATCTACCCCACGCCATTCCTCGTCCTGCCAGATCGATTTCATAATTCGGAATATAATAATCGTCAAACCCATCCTCTGTTACTAACCCCGCATGAAACATAAGCTCCCATGCATATGTTGGTTTCATATTCCAATTGGTTTGTCTCGGTTTAATTCGATTAATATCATCGATCATCACTACATTCTTAGATGATGCTAGTCTCATAGTGTTAATACAATCCTTTAATGGAACGTCGCCATCATGACCTCCGTCTATAAATAAGAGATCGAACTCAGAAGGCGGAACCGGATCGCGGTACATAATATGCTCCTCATAATTAGGTATTGTCTGTGTACTATCCCCAGTAATTAATGTATGTCTTCCCGGAAAATACTCGTCGATGAAACGTTTTGCAGCGAATACATACCCATAATACCCTAGGTCGAAACTAACAACATGGACCGATGGAGATGTAGAACATAGAAAGAGTAACGCACTATGTCCCGCATTAAACCCAATCTCCATAATAGATGATGGATTATGTATACGTATAATTTCCTGTATTCTATTCATTTGCCCCGGTATTTGTTGAGAGAACCCCTCGACGACAGAATATTCCGAAATGGCCTCTTTAAGCTTTGTAAATAAATACTCTTTCACTTCATCTGAAGCAGGTGTTTGTATTGGAACAGTAATCCCCTGCATTATATATGTCGTCAATTATGATACAGAAATGTTTATATTTTTATTAAACATCTGTTTAAGTTTTTACAAGAGATAATAATCAACATTGTTTTGACTATTATCTCTTATTTCTCATATCTCATCTCTTATTTATACGCTACGATACGCTACGCTACATGTTTAGATGTGTCAGAACTGCCGCAAGCTGTGACTGTAATGTCGCAATTGTCGTCTCAAGAGTGGAAACCTTCGACTCCAATACTGCAATTCTCTCCTTATCTGCCAACTGTTGTCTGTCAACCTCTTGAAGCGCCGCCGTAGCAATCGTCCAAATCGCATCCTTCTTCAATGCATGAAAGTCATTCACCTCTTGGCCATATACAAACACCTTCGCCGGAAATGGATCCGGATGCATATCTGATTTATATCTCTCTTCCGTTCGTACCGTAATACTTGTTGAACTGTTTATCGAAACCACATCACATTCATACTTATTATTTGTTGAATCATACATTCGAATACGATGTTTCTGCTTTTCTGTAGGAAGAGGGTTGCCAGAGGTATCCAATAAGGGAGTAAATGTCATTGTATTAACCGTTGTAATTGTATACTCGTATTTGACAACAACATACGATGCCGATGCATCTTCCACCCCTGACACATCCTGTGTTACCGGTACACTCACTTCATTCCCCGACTCGTCAAACGACACATCTCTATTATACACGATCTCTCCCAACATATAAAAGTTCGGAATAAACTCCACCTGAAGACCAACAGCATGAGGGATTACTTGCTTTACTTCTTGCGCAATAAATCCATACACCACCTCATTTGTTCGGGTTATCTGATCAACATATCGGTATGTTTTCGGTGCTAGTAACCGAAACTGCTGCAATGCCGAGTCATCATTGATATCACTTATGTTCGTCTTAATTCTTGAATCACTATAAAATACGCAATCACCTCCCAATCGAACACCTGCAGTTGTAACAATCGAAAACGGCCAGTTATATGTTAAACTACCACCTGAGTTTATAACAGTGTTGTTTCCATATTGAACGTAGCTGGCCGCCGTGATTGTTCCCGTTTGAGCGCTTCCAACTACATGTAGTGGCCATGTGGGAGACGATGTACCAACACCCAAATACCCGTTTGTACCTATTATAACGTTTGGTGAGCCATTATTTGTGTAAAAACCAAGTTTATGATTGGTTATTGTACCAAACTGACATGGAGTATATGCCGATGCTGAATTAATAAATGTTCCCATTGCATACCCAGATATCGCATGCGCAATACCATACATGTTATTTGCAGTATATACATGTAGCGGATATGCATTTGTAATGTTTGTAGAAGTTCCAATTCCAACATATCCGTTTGGTGATAACGTAACTCGTGCAGCTGACCCAGTTAGATCTGTAATATAAAAGTTTCCTTCCGAACTACTGTACATACCATATGACCTACCTGTCGCCGCCGTATTCTCCATGACCACACTTTGACCCCACCCAGCACCACTACCTGTCGCCTTAAAAGAGATTGTATTATAACTACCAGAGTTCACCAAAACCGTTGGCGCTAACCCATCATTATTTGTTATCGTCTGCTTTCCAAGAATATCCAGAGTCGTTGATGCGGATGTCTTTCCAATGCCAACACTCCCTGAATTGTAATATATCGTACTTCCAGATGTTGTCCATGGTGCAGATGGTCCAGTTGATCCAGTTAACCCTTGAGGTCCCGTCGGCCCAGCCGTTCCAGTCGAACCCATCGCACCAACACGTGTTATTAACTCAAGTTGTATTGACGGAAGGATATCCGGTGTCTCTGATGGATTATTTGCCCAGAATCCACCACTCGCCATTTTCACACCAATTCGCTGATTCGCAGATGCGTCGAATATCTGGTTTGCATCCGCACTTGAATACTGTAATGGCGATGATGATATGCGAATAATTACTTTAACCTTTACATATGATGATGAATACAATATAATGTCTGCATTCACTCCGCCATTTTGATTCGAAATACCATTGAAGTTGACACGATATGTTCCATCTCTCGGTATCACAATATACGTTCCTCCTGAAGCATTCGTAAATATTGAACCAGGATTAATCGTTATATTCGTAAATGGAACATGTGAATACGTAGTATCATACCCATTCACTGTACCCAACACGCTAGCATATGCACTATACAAAACCATCTCTCCATTGTATACTGGACCAGTGGACCCCGTTGCACCAGTGGGACCTGCACCAATTGCATATACATCCATCCGGCTTTGTCCAAGAAACCCGACCACATCACCACTCAATGTTAGACTAGTAATATCGCCAACACCTCCAGCATTATGCGCAATATATGTCTTCCATCTTTGTACATTTGACTTTGTAAGAGATGACGTTGCACTCACAAACCCGCCATCGCCCTCAATTACATGCATATTTTGTTCTGGAAGGTTATACACACGGAATGACATGGCAATCTCATTATTTGTTGCACTGCTCGGAAGCGTCAAAAACACGCCTCCCGATCCATCCAAATGTGTTGTCACTGTACCATCCCGCTGTTCTGTCATATAATAGTAATTCGCAACATTATAGTCTCCATTAACAAACATCGAGACATTTACTGCACTAGAAACAGCAGTATTCTTTTTTGCACGAAGAGACACATAATATGAATTATTTGCAGTTAATGCACTCAATCCACTTACTACCATCGATGATCCAGTTGCCCCACTTGCAATTGACGAAAATCCGATGAGTCCGGCCATTGGACCTTGCGCACCAGTTGGACCTGTTGATCCTGCCGCACCAGTTGGACCTGCACCAACCGAATACAAATACATATATGTAGGACCCATTGAGTTGGCCACATTTGACTGAATCGTAATACTTGTAATATTTTGATTTGCACCGGCGGCATGCGCCAAAGTAAAGTCCCATCCTTGTACATTTCCATTTGTTAATGTTGTCCCACTATTAAATCCTCCACTGCCAGTTATGCTATGTGTACTATTATCCGACAAACTCTGAATATCCATCATAAAATATCCCTCATTATTCACACTTCCACCTGAATTATAAAATACTGCATCATTTGCACTAGTGGTGTTTATACCCGCTGAAACCGTCTGCCTTCGAACTGTAAAATAATTCGTCGCAGTTGTGTCGCCGTTAATATACAAACTATAGTTATAACTTGCTCCACCTGTATTTCGACTTCTAAACACAAGCCGGAAAATGTTGTTATAACTTGATATATCCAACCCAGACAAGGTAATCGAGGTTCCACTAGCGATATATGTCGATGCAATCATACCTGCCATCGGGCCTTGGACACCAGTTGGACCAGCCGGGCCAGTTGGACCAGCACCCATCGTATACACATCCATCTTTGTTTGCGAGAAACACCCAAGAACATCACCACTAATTGAAATACTTGTAATATTTCCGACATTTGCACCGTTATGCCCAATATATGACTTCCATCGTTGCAAATAAGAATGCGAGAGATTGGATGCATCTGTCACATACCCACCATCCGCTTCAATTACATGCATATTCTGTTCTGGAGTATTATATACACGGAATGTCATGGTTATTTCATTATTCGTCGATACTGCTGCGGGAAGCGTAATCACACGCGAACCCGATCCGTCATACTGATACATGGTTTGCCCATCGCGCTTCTCCGCCATATAAAAGTAGTTCGAAATATTGTTGTCGCCATTCAAAACCATGGATACATTGATTTCACTCGTTACTGATATGTTCTTCTTTGCACGGAATACAACATAATACATATTGTTTCCATTTGATGATATGTCTAACCCTGATACAGTAACGGATGTTCCTGTACTTCCACTCGCGATTGACGCAGTACCAATCATTCCTCCAACCGGACCAGCAGTACCTGTCGGACCAACTGCACCAGTTGGACCTGTACCCGTTGGACCAGTTAACCCAGTAGGCCCGGTTGCACCAGGCGATCCTGCACCAGTTACACCAGTCGGCCCAGTTGACCCCGCTGGACCAGTAGGCCCCAACCCAATTGTAATGACATCAATATTACTTTGTCCCATACATCCCACTACATCACCGCTAATCGTGAGACTTGTTATATTATTTGTACCGCCAGAACTATGTGCAATATATGTTTTCCATCGTTGCATATATGATTGGCCTAAGTTCGACGCATCCGTCACATAACCACCATCACCTTCGATTACATGCATATTCTGCTCGGGGACATTATATACACGGAATGTCATGGTTACCTCATTATTTGCAGATCCTGCTGGAACAGTTGTAAATATTGCACCAGACCCATCATTCTGTGTTACCATTTCTGAATCACGTTGTTCATTCATATAAAAATAGTTGTTTATGGTTGTGTCTCCGTTTACGAAAATAGAGAGGTTATATGCCGAAGTTACTGCTGTATTCTTCTTTCCGCGAAATGTTACTTGATAATAATTATTTCCATTTGCAGATATATCTAGACCAGATACAGTCAGTGATGTACCCGTGCTTCCACTTGGGATTGATGCAGATTGTACAACTCCAGCTGAAACAGTTAATCCGGCAGGACCTTGTGGTCCGGTTGCACCAGGCGATCCTGCACCAGTCGGCCCAGTTGCACCAGGCGATCCTGCACCAGTCGGCCCGGTTGCACCAGGCGATCCTGCACCAGTTACACCGGTCGGCCCGGTTGCTCCCGCTGAGCCAACACTATACACATTAAATTGAGGGGCTTGGGTAAAATATGCATTGGTTGATGAAAGATCAAGTATTGCCAAGCTTCCTTGGACGGAATACATCTTCAATTTGTCACCAGCATTCATTGACACAAGCGTATCAATTTGGAATGGCATATAATTTGACTGTCCTGTACCATATCGAAATCTCTCTATGACCGTTTCTTGTAAAACATTTGAATTATTATATCTCTCAACACGAATATCGGCAATGATTGTAGTTGTAGTTGAATCGTTTATCATAGAAGAGAAGTTGAACTTATACTGTCCCGCAATCGGAGTAATAAAACAATAGGTTGCGTCAAATGAAAACCCACCATTATTATATAATATAGTAGTTGGTAGAATGACTGCACCCCCACTTATTGAGGTTGTTACATTTGTTACTGACGAATACCTCGCCGCCTTGAAATAATAAGATGGGGTTACTATTCCTGCCGCACCTTGTGGACCAGTAGAGCCGGTTGAACCTGGTGAACCTGCACCTGTTACACCTGTTGGGCCGGTGACACCTGCTACGCCGGCTGACCCAGTAACACCTTGTGGACCAGTAGATCCAGTTGAACCTGCTACACCATTTGTTCCTGCAGGACCTGTTGCTCCAGGTGTGCCTTGTGGTCCTAAGTCAGTTATATTTATAGTTCCACCCATAGATGAATGAAATTGACATACATAATATAATGTACCCGGAGCATTATAGGGAACCGCAAAAGTTAAAGTTCCATTTGAAGTTCCGTTATTAGTAACTCCGTTATTATAAACATTTCCAGAATTGTGTCCACCAGATGATGTTTGTATCCAAAATGGATGTCCTGTAGCATTAATATTAAATATATATGTAACACCTCTTAAAAGATTTAATGTAGGATTAGGTGACCCATCGATAACAAAAGATGACGCACCACCATTTGTAACACTATATGACCTTGCACCAGATGTTCCAGTTGGTCCCTGAATACCTTGAATACCCTGTTCACCAGTAGGACCAGTTAATCCAGTAGGCCCGATAGGACCAGTATATCCAGGTGGACCAGTAACACCTGTGCAACCAGTAGGACCGGTTGGTCCAGTTGAACCTGTCGGACCCGTTGAACCAGTCGGCCCTGTAGGCCCTGTAGGTCCTGTTGAACCTGTTGGACCGGTGTATCCTGGCGGTCCAGTAACACCGGTAGGACCAGTCGGACCTGTTTCACCAGTCGGACCTGTTGGACCTGTCGGACCTGTAGACCCTGTAGGTCCGGTAGGCCCAGTTGGACCGGTGTATCCCGGTGGACCAGTAACACCAGTGCAACCAGTAGGACCAGTCGAACCAGTCGGTCCAGTTGGTCCAGTGACACCAGTAGGACCAGTCGGTCCAGTTGAACCAGTATTTGCCGCTTGTCCTGGTATACCTTGAGGACCAGTATACCCAGTATGACCTTGAGGTCCGGTTGAACCAGTGTTTGCAGCATAGCCTGGAATACCTTGTGGTCCATCCGCACCAGTTGTTCCTTGAGGACCAGTTGGACCCACACGCCCAGATGGACCAAATGGACCTGTCGGACCTGTAAATCCACGTGGACCAGTCGGACCAAATGTACCAGTTGGACCATAATACCCAGTTGGACCATATGGACCTGTTGGACCATAATCACCGGTTGGACCATACGTACCAGTTGGACCTGTTCCTCCAGTAGGACCAGTATATCCAGGTGGTCCAGTCACACCTGTCACACCCGTAGGACCAGTCGGACCATACGGCCCAGTTGGACCATACGGCCCCTGTATGCCAATGTCACCCTTGGGACCCTTGATATCACCAACATTTGTCCACCCAGCCACATTTGGTGGATTATTCATATTTGCAACCCATAAATTGTTATTTACCATATATGCATGACCAACCAAGGCATTTGTTGGAAACTCACCAGTGGATGCAATGGATCCCTTTATACTAATTGTGCCAGGGTTCACACCACCAATAAGAGACCCTGATGGAAGAGAAAGTGACGCACCCGAAGAAGAAATCGACGCTTCACCAATTTGAATTGTATTACTCGCAACATAAATCGTCTTTACCCATAAATTATTGAAACGATGACCTGTCGCACCTAAATTAATCAAATCATATCCATCAGGTACAATATCAGAATACACTGTTCCTCCAAAGTTACCAGTAGGACCTGTAAATCCCTGTACACCGGTCGGTCCAGTTACACCAGTTGCACCCATTGCACCTACTGGACCGGTCGATCCAGTTGGACCAGTTGATCCGACAGAACCAGTTGTCCCCCTTGTTCCAGTAGGTCCTGTTGCTCCGAGAGAACCAGTCGCCCCAACAACTGCTGAATAACTCACTGCACCCGACGAAACATCATATGTTAATACGGTCCCTGTCGCAGAATCAACCAGATTATTTAGAGTAAGACCTCCAGTTGAGAGAGATGTGGCGGTAAGTGTAGTAGTATGAGGTACCGTATCCGAAAGTACAATACTCAAATTGCTCATTGTTATTCCGTCGCCACCGTTAAATAACGTGAATCCCGGGGATGTACTACTTCCATCACCCACAATAGAAATACCTCGTTGTGTTTGGCCAATCTTTATATCCGGATTTCCGGAAGTCGATTGTAAAGACTCGATATTTCGAACATTCAGTTTATTTGCGCTATTATCCCATGTTAAGAGAGAACTACCCGCCGCAACCCCAGCATTATTATATATAATTTGGGCATTTGTTCCGGCAATCGGACCTGCTGGACCTGTCACCCCCGTTATACCTGCTGGACCAGTTGACCCTGTTCCACCTGTTCCACCAGTCGGACCAGTTTGACCAGTTGCACCAGTTGGACCATCCACACCATCCAAGTTAACATTATATACCGTTGCATATACTCCAAATGTTCCTTGTATCGTCATTATACTTTGAATCGTGATGCTACCACTAGACTTATTATATGCACTAATATTACCTTCAAACTTATTTGCAATGTTACTTGAATCAATTACTATAACACTATTTCCTGGAAAATACGCCAAGTTTGTACCAACTGTAAGAGTCACTGAACCACCTAATACTGGTATGAATGAAACATCCGTTGTTGTTTGGGTATTATATCTATCTCCTGCCAAACCAGTTGGTCCAGTATACCCAGGAGGCCCCGTTACACCTGTGCAACCGGTAGGACCAGTCCCTCCAGTTGGTCCAGTATACCCAGGAGGCCCCGTTACACCTGTGCAACCGGTAGGACCAGTCCCTCCAGTTGGACCAGTTTCCCCTGTCGGTCCAGTGGGACCAGTTGGCCCTGTACCTCCCGTTGTACCAGTCGCACCAGTCACACCAGTCGGACCTGTTGGCCCTGTACCTCCCGTTGTACCAGTCGCACCAGTCACACCAGTCGGACCTGTTGGACCAGTACCTCCCGTTGTACCAGTCGCACCAGTCACACCAGTCGGACCCGTTGGACCAGTACATCCCGTCGGACC